>Ga0265314_10000087_pt1 | contig 138681 bp, 121 predicted proteins | sample 4126metaG_FD_203106 | JGI IMG/M metagenome (GOLD analysis project Ga0265314, IMG submission 203106) | Rhizosphere microbial communities from Carex aquatilis grown in University of Washington, Seatle, WA, United States - 4-1-26 metaG | ecosystem: Host-associated > Plants > Roots > Rhizosphere... | reverse complement strand
ACACTCTCCAGAGTCGGCGGTTCGAATTAGCCCGCGAAAAAGCCGAACTCGACAGCCTCGGATCAAACGCCGATCCACCAACCCTTGGCATCCCTCCCTCCAAAGGCACCGCCGACCCCTACGGCCGCCTCCCGGACTCGGTTATGTCCCTCATGAAGGATGCCTGGGCCCGCACTGCCGCAGCTCGGTCCAATCCCGCCCAGTCCTCTGTGCCTTCCCCCATGCGATCCACCGGAACAGCCGCGGCTCCGGCTCCTCAGCCCACCTCCTCGCCGACAGTGATTTCAGCAAACGATGACACCAGGCCGCAGGACAAACCCGTCACCGATCCATCACCTCAAAATGGCCAGCCAACCCCTGCGCCCATTTCCTCCCCTCCCTCACCATCCGACCAACCTGTCAGCGACGTTCGTCCCTCGGCACAGGATGAACCGTCCAGGAACGCCCAAGCACTCGCGACAGACCAACCCTCTCCCCAGGCGGAACCAACCCGCCAGCCGGCGACCTCGCAGTCGCCCTGCTCACCCGCTCCGCGTCTCTCGCCCCAAACATCCGCGCCATCTCAGTCATCCCTGGTGCAAGCCTTCGTTTTCTTTGTGACCTTCTGTGAGAGTTTCTTGGCTGCGGCTCTCCCGCGCTGGGTCATGCGCGTTCATCCAAGCCATCTCCGCGTCTTCCAGACGCGCCTCGTTGCCGGCGCGGCACGCCAGCCAAGCCGCAACAACCCTGCCTCACCCAACCCGGTTGCCCTCGCCAGAGGCACGATCCAGAGTCCCCGCCGTTTGCCTTTAGCCTTCTTACTTTATACTTTCTTCCGTAACTCCCTCATTTGTCGGCTATCTCGGAGGCTATTGTCGGATATCCCGCCCGCCCGCCGTCGCCAGGCACTGAGCCCGTATTCGCTCTCCAGTGACTCTCCCTGGCCTATCCCCGTTCGCATTGGATGATCCGTCTGGAAGGCAGGCGGGAGCCTCGTTGCGGCCCCCGATTATTAGCGCCCGGCGGGAAATCTCCGGTTTCATTTGACCTGGCGTGGCCTTATCCTCCACTGTGATGAACCCTGTGGCACTAGTAACCGGAGCGTCGCGCGGGATCGGGCGCGGCATCGCGCTCGCCTTGGCGCGTACCGGGTATGACCTCGTGGTCGGTTTTGTGCGCCGACCCGATGCCGCACAGGAGTCGGCCGAGGCCTGTCGCAGGGTAGCAGCCGAGGCAGGTCTCAAAATACGCGCCCTCCCGTGCCAGGCTGACGTCGCCAGCGCGCCGGATCGGAAGGCATTGATCGAGTTCGCCCGCAATCAATTTGGACGTCTCGATTTATTGGTCAACAACGCTGGCGTCGCGCCGGAGTCGCGCGCCGACCTTCTCGAGGTCACCGAGGACAGCTACGACCGGCTGATGGGGGTGAATGCGAAAGGCCCGTTTTTTCTCACCCAACTGGCTGCCCGATGGATGATCGAGCAGGTCCAGGCGGCAGCCGCCTCCAGCGATTGCCGGAAGCCTAAGATCGTGACCATCTCCTCCGTGAGCGCTTATGCGCCCTCGGTAAACCGCGGCGACTATTGCATGGCCAAGGCCGCGCTCTCGATGCTCACCCCGCTGTTTGCGGCCCGGTTGGGCGAATACGGGATTCGTACGTATGAGATTCGCCCCGGTATCGTCGAGACGGACATGACTGCCGGGGTCCGGCTCAAATACGACGAACTCATCCGTGGCGGACTGACCCCGATCGCACGCTGGGGCTCACCGGACGATGTGGGCAAAGCCGTGCTGGCCATAGCCATGGATTTGCTCCCGTTCAGCACTGGCGAGGTGATCAACGTCGACGGCGGGTTTCATGTGAGACGTCTATGAGAGCACCGAATAACCGCCATTTTTCTGCGTCGTTTCTCAACTGCCCGGCGGGCTCCGGTAGCTCGCCTATCCCAGCCCCGCGACGCGCACTCCTGCTTAAAGCGCCCACACCTTCACCACTGGCTTCGTACTCGATGCTGCCACCGCAACCTATTCTGCAATGCCACTGAAAACTGACCAGTCGGTTACCCCCCAAACCCTCGTTCCCCAGATCGAGCGGTTGTTCGAGCTTTCAGCCGGTAAGATCCTCGGCCTGGAAAAGAGTTGGAATCCTGATCGAGGCGCCCCCGTCTTCACCGCGCGCGGGCGCTACACCACCCGGGGCTGGACCGAATGGACGCAGGGCTTTCAGTCCGGCATGGCGTTGCTCCAGTTCGACGCCACCGGCGACCCTCGCTTCCTCGAGCTCGGGCGGCGTGGCACCCATCAGCGCATGGCCTCTCACGTCTCCCACATCGGCGTCCACGACCACGGCTTCAACATTATCTCGACCTACGGAAACCTTCGACGTTTGCTACGCGAGGGAAAGACGCCCTTCAACGAGCACGAATTGGGTGTCTGCGAACTCGCCTTGAAGGTGTCCGGCGCTATCCAAGCCGCTCGCTGGACCCCCGTGGCCGGAGGGGGTGGCTTCATCTACTCCTTCAACGGTCCTCACTCGCTCTTCATCGACACCATGCGCTCTCTGCGCTCCTTGGGCTTGGGGCACCAACTGGGCCACGTGCTTATGGGTGAGCGTGATCGCCGCATCTCGCTCCTGGAGCGTCTGGTCCAGCACGCGCAGACTACGGCCAGGTTCAGCATCTGTTACGGAGAAGGGCGCGATCGCTTCGATGTGCGCGGGCGCACCGCCCAAGAGGCAATCTTCAACACCAACGATGGCACCTTCCGCTGTCCCTGCACCCAGCAGGGCTATTCGCCCTACACCACTTGGACGCGTGGGCTAGCCTGGGGCCTCAGCGGTTTTGCCGAGCAGCTCGAGCTCGTGCGGATCCTGGCTGATGAGGAGATCGATCGGGCGCTGGCTGGAACCGCCGAGTCCGGAGACGACGGGGTAGGAGCGGGCGGCAAAGCAAGTGGTTTCCGCGCGCTGCTGCTACGCGCCGCCCTGGCTAGCGCCGACTATTATCTCGAGAACTGCTGCGCCGACGGCGTGCCGATGTGGGACACTGGTGCGCCCAATCTGCATCGGTTAGGCACCTACGGCGCCCAGCCCGCCGACCCATTCAATGAATGGGAGCCGGTGGATAGCTCCGCCGCTGCTATCGCTGCTCAAGGCCTGCTCAGGCTCGGGGCCTACATGTCAGCCACGAACCAAACTCGCTTGGCGTCACGCTACCGGCACGCCGGCCTGACTATCGCCCGAACCTTGCTCTTCGATCCTTACCTGTCATCTAATCCCAAACATCAGGGGATCTTGCTGCACTCCGTCTACCATCGTCCAAACGGCTGGGACTACGTCGCCGGAGGACAAAAGGTTCCAAACGGCGAGAGCTCGATGTGGGGAGATTATCACTTGCTCGAATTGGGCGTGCTGATCTGGCGCTTGGCGCGAAATGAACGCTACCTGGCCTTCTTCGATCGCCCCTGATGAATTCTGCCAGGTTGATCCGCATCCCAACCTTAAAGACGGTCGAGGATTTTAGCCGCCATGTCGCCGATCTCGGCATCGAATTGCCGTGCGATGCGGCCATTCTCACGGGCTCAGCCTCGCCGCTGTCCCAGCCCCTGGATCCAGTCCGAGTGAATGGAAAGACCATCGGCAATCGTCTTGCGATTCAGCCGATGGAGGGTTGGGATGGGACCAGGACCGGAGGAATTACCGAGGAGGTTCGTCGCCGGTGGCGCCATTTTGGGAGCAGTGGCGCTAAGCTGATCTGGGGAGGAGAGGCAATGGCCGTTCGCGCCGATGGGCGTGCCAATCCAAACCAGTTGATGATCACCCCAGAAAACAAGGCCGCGTTGGCCGAGTTGCGGGGGCTCCTGGTGGCGGAGCATGCCGATCGCTTCGGCAAGACCGACGATTTGGTTGTCGGCTTCCAACTCACCCATTCGGGCCGGTTCTGCAAACCCAACGACCACGCCAGGATCGAGCCGCACGTGGGCTGCCGGCACCCCATTCTCGATCGGCGCTATGGAGTCATCAGTGACGACCAGGTTTTTACCGACGACGAACTCAGCCGGTTGGTCGAGGACTATGTCCGCGCCGCCAGGATCGCTCACGATGTCGGCGCTGATTTCGTTGATATCAAACACTGTCATGGCTATCTCCTGCATGAACTGCTCGGGGCTCACGTCCGCCCGGGACGATTCGGAGGGTCTTTTGAAAACCGGACCCGCCTCTTCAGCAACATCGTCCAAGCAATCCGGGCGAGCGGGAACCCCATCGAGATCGGCGTCCGTCTGAGCGCATTTGACATGGTGCCGTTTCGTCCCGATCCCCAGCTCTCAACCGCAGGGAGACCGGGCCGAGGAATTCCCGAGGATTGGGTCGGCCTTGTCCCCTACCTCTATGGGTTCGGAGTAAATCGCCAAAACCCGACCGAACCCGACTTGGAGGAGGCGCATCGGTTCCTGGAACTGGCGGCCGGGTTGGGGGTGAAATTGGTGAACATCACTGCCGGTTCTCCCTATTACAACCCCCACATCCAGCGTCCTGCCGCCTATCCGCCTTCGGACGGGTATCTGCCTCCCGAGGACCCGCTAGTCGGAGTGGCTCGACAGGTTCAGGCCGTTCGGCAGCTTCGCGCGCACGCGCCGGCGGGCATGGTCATCGTCGGCAGCGCCTACAGCTATTTGCAGGAGTATCTGCCGCACGTGGCGCAGTTTGTCGTCCGCAGCGGGTGGGCGGACATAATTGGGGTTGGCCGCATGGTGTTGAGCTACCCAACCATGCTGCAGGAGGCGATGGAGACCGGCGCTGTTAATCCCAAGGTCATCTGCCGCACCTTTAGCGACTGCACAACCGCTCCACGCAATGGCCTCGTCAGCGGATGCTACCCGTTGGACAAATACTACGCCTCAAAACCTGAGGCAGCGCGGCTAAAGGAACTCAAGCGAGCCTCCGGTGTATGATAAGAGCGGGCACTGAGCAGACCTTAGGATAGGCGACACTGGTGCCCAACTCTGGCCCTCGCCCATCCAATGGGAGAGGGTGCCCGACTTGTCCCGCCGGAATCGGGTGGAAGCGGAAGGGCGGGTGACGGCTTTTCTGTCGCCTATCCCGCCGCCCGCTGAGTGTATTCAATGGATCCGACCGACATACTAAGGCCTTCTCCAGCCTCCGGGCTTGCCGAGGTTTCCTCCGGCAACGGCGGACTGAGCCGCCGTGCTGCCTTACGGCGGTTGGCTGCCGGGCTCGGCGGGGCAATCCTGTCCTCGCGCCTCTTTGAGTCGCAATCGGCCCCTCAATCCCGGCTCAGTCCCGGCCCGCGCGCATATCGGTGGATCAATCAAACCGACGGACCACGGCCTCCATTTGTTTGGGAGAATTGCGAGGACTTGTTCTATGACGAATTACCCCCGGACCAGGCCGAGTTGACCGTTGCACCGGAATTCTGTGCCTTCACTCGCCGTGCTTGGGTGTTCAACCGGGCCATGCGCTGGCTGCACCCAGAACCGGAGGGGGCGATTATTTGCTATTCCTCGGCGTCTGACCTGCTCTTGACCGGCATCGATGCTGTCTCGACCTGGCACTCGGATCCGGACAACGGGATTTCAACCGACGCACAATGGACCACTTTCACCAAACGGTCTGCACTTCGGCGGCGGGAATGCACGGTCATGCCGGCGCTCCAGTTCCACCTTGGACACCATCCCACCCTCGAGGTCGAGGTCAAGGAGGCCGACGCCGATTGGCAGTTTGTGGTGAGTATCAAGGGACGCACCGGCCCGCCTTTCCTGAGCAGCGGCTGGCGGAAAGGCCCGGGGACTTGGCAGGTGAATATCGCAAGCGCGCTGCGAGCTCGTGGCTACTCCAGCCATTTCGCGGAGTTACACTTCGTCCTGGGTCTTTGGCCCACGGATGCCGCATCGGAGTCGGTCATCACCTATCGCGCGCGTTTAATCGGCCAAGCTGCGCTGGTCGGGAGCTTGCCGGTCGTCCGCTCCGCACAGTCTGTGGCGCAGGCAGGCGCTCCCATTTGCGCGGTTGTTGTTGAGGCGTCCGGTCGCCTCGCCGACGCCGATAAGGTTCACGTCCGCGCCGAGTTGCCCGGGAGGACCGTCGATTTGGCGCCCCAGGGAGGGATGTGGAAAGCGTCATTCAAAGGCCTCCAGCCGGGAGACTATGAGGTCAAGCTCACTTGCGATGGCGCTGTAACCAATGCCACCTCGGTCCAACTCAGGGTCACTGACGGCCAGTTCGACCGCTACGACTCTTCCGGACATTGGATTACCCGCAACGGCAAGCCACTAGGGCCCCTAACCGGATCGTACCAGGGCGCGTTTTTCTTCCGAGACGTGGGGATCGCCTCCGCTCTGGACTCAGTCAAGAACAAGCCGGAGAAAGGTGCCAGCGGATCAGTCGAATCGTTGGTGAATGGACAGACAGAGTGGGACGCCTGGGACCGAGTCCGTGGTGTCGGAGAGCATCAACATTTTTGGGAAGCCCTCACTTCCGCCGAACTGGAGCAGCGATTTTTATACCTGCAACAGTGCGGCTGGGACGTTCTCCAGCTAGCTCAACATCGGAGCGTCTTCGAGCGACTGGATGCCGGCGGGCGCATCGCCCCGCACGGCGCCGAGCAATTGGCTTTGTATCTGCGCCTCGCGAATAGACACGGCTTGAGGTGTGTCCAGGCGCTCACCTCCGGTCCCTACATCGCAGGCGGCTCGGCTCAACCACCGGTCGGCACGGTCCCGTACAGCCGCTATTTGGACGAAGGGTTCGAGGACGCTGATTTCCGGCAGGCCTCCGGCAGTCGCTTCGAGCCTCTGTTCCAGCAGTACATCGCTGATTTTCTGAACTGTTTCGGCCAGGAAACCGCTCTCTTAGCGATCAGTGCGAGCGGCGACGGCGATTCGGCCATCGGCAAGGCGCGGGTGCGCGATATCTCCCGCCACGTGAAACGCGAGGATCCTAATCATCTTTTTCTTAGCGAACCCGTCCGGATCATGGACCAGCTGCCCTCCAAGTGCACCGCCGGCTGGCCCGGGGAACTGTGGGGTGCGACAACGGAGGGCCTTGGCCGGGAGTTCCCAACCGAGTTTGATTTGGGGGTCGAGTTTAAGTTCTACCAAATGGGCCATTTTTACCAGGCAGGTGGGAATTTTGCCGTGGCTCCTCACTACCTCCAATTCCGTGAACGAATCCAGGGACGACCCGGCTCGGAGCCGTGGACCGGGACCGTTCGCTACCGCAGGACGGTCCGGGATACGCTTTATCTGGGTTTGGTCCATCGGATCCCGCTGCTGCTCAGCACGGAGGAACAAGTTGCCGAGGACGAGCACCGTATTCTCCGAGAAGCACGCGGATTCGTCGACTGGGCACAATCCTGGATCGAGCCCGAAATAAGCGTGACCGTAGATTCCTCCAGCGTGATTGGGGAGGGGCGAGCGCGATTAGGCGGATACGAGCGGGCGTTTGGGATCTTGGGGCTCACGTGGCGGTTGGTCGCAGCCGGGAGTCCGGGACCGCAAGCCGCCCTGGCGACCTTCGATGCCCGCGAACCCTTTGTACAGCCTCGATTCAAGGCCGACGGAGGCCAGCTCCCTGACCAGTTGCGCTCAGCGATTCCTATCCGAGTGCCGGTCGGCTGCTGCGTTAGCTGGACCTGGTCCCAGGACCGCCGCACCCTCCTGGCTTACGTTTACAACATAACCGACCACTTCGAAATTCCGGGCAACACCGAACTGCCCCAGCGATTCCATCGCCGGCCCCAGGCCGTAGATTTCCGGTTGCGCCTGCAAAACTTGCCGGACGTGTTCTTGAATTACAGGCTCTATGACCTGAGCCGCCGGGAATTAGTTAAGCATCGCAAGATCCGTCGGGATGCCGTAACCGACCTGTTTGCGACCAAGCACGACTTCTTGGTGCTAGTGACGCCTTAGCAGGACCAGTCCACCAGCCAGCCAGTGACCGCACCGAATTCGGCGTAATGAGTTGAGGCTGGGCGATCCGTCGGCGGAGAGGCCTTGGTGTACTTTCTCCGATCGGCTTTCAGAGATGTTCAAGAAGGGCCATCTCGGTCAATTTGGTACTGCAAACACAGAAAAACCGATCAGGGTCATCGTTTCTTCTTCAATTTGGCCCTCATTATGCTATGAGCAGAAGTGATATGCGCATCCGAACTGAATATGCCAGTACTATCGAGATGGCGACCGCGTCTCCGGAGAATTTTCTGCTGATTGAGAACCACGCCGATGGAGTGACCGTTCGCGCCGCACTGAACAACTTTTCCGAGCGCCGTAAGCTCTTCTTCATCCGTGAACTGGCTGCCGAAGGGTACATTCCCGACTGTTTCCAGTGGTACCACGGCGGCGAAAGCTGCGGGAACCTGATGGTCACGTGGATCACCGACTACTCCTGGATGGAGATCCCGACGGTCGTAAAGGCACGCGCCCGCCGTTTCATGGGCCGGTTGTTTCTCTACAGCGGCTTGCTCTTTCTCTGCGCTCTGGTCCTCGTTTTGGTAGGTTCACGCTAGAGGGTCGGGCAATATGCCCAGGCGGCCGCGAATTGGGCAGGGCGGCGTTACCGGGGCATCCAGAACGCACGGGCCGACGGATTTCGTCACTGTCCGCATGGCGCTCAGTTCAATTCCTGTTTTGATCGTAGAACTGGGCGAATCGGCTGGATTCTCGAACCTCAATGACTTCTCCCGGCTTGCGGACAACGCGAGCTGCTACCAGGGGCGTTTTTTCGACGAATCGAAGCCCCTTTTCCGGTCCGAGGACGCTGACCACCTTCGTGAGGCTGTCGGCTGTCGTCCCGTTAGGTGCTATAACGGTGACGAGGCTATGATCGGTCAACCCGATCCCGGTATGCGGATCCACGATATGGGAGTAACGCTTTCCGTCGATTTCCAGCCGTTGGTAAAGGTCTCCGGAGGTCGAGATAGCCGCGTGGGTGAGCAATACAAAACGCGCCGGCGGCGCATTCGTCACGTCCAGCGGAGCTAACTCGACCCGCCAGCCTTTCTTTCCCGGCGGCGGGTCCCAAACTGCCATGTCACCGGCGGCGGCCACCAGGGCACAGGGCGAGCCAAGGTCGCGCAGGATTCTGAGGGCTTGATCGGCCGCGTAGCCCTTCCCAATGCCTCCAAGGTCCAAACGCATCTTGGGCGCCAAGAGATTTACTGCCCGGATTCTGCTGTTGAGCCGCACATGTTGATACCCCACCGACTGTCTGGCTTGCTCCAGGCGCGCCGGGTCCGGCAGTTTCTCGTCCCGGCGCGCTTTTCGCCAGAGACCCACGAACGGCCCAACCGTCACGTCGAATGCCCCGTCGCTTCGTTCCGCCAGTCTCTGGGCCTGCGAGAGCACGAACCAAAGATCGTCGCTCACCGGTACCTCTTTTCCCTGGCCTGAACTCAGGCTCAACTGGCTCAGTTCGCTGTCCGCCAGGTAGTCACTCATGATGCCGTTGAGTTGCTCGACCCTCTTGAAAGCTGCTTCGGCACGTTGGTCGGCTGCCGCGCGGTCTGGCGCGTAAAAGACGATGCGGAAAGGAACGCCCATCTCCGGGCGTTGGAACTCAAAGCGGGATAAGCTCCCTCCAGATTGCCCATTGTCGGCGTGGCCGCACAGTCGTGGCAGCGTTAGCGCCAAGATGAGCCCGAGAGTCGGCCATCGCCAACCTGCCGCCCGTACATTGGCCCGGGTCTCGCCGATAGCTTTATCCATTGGGTTGCAGAATACGCGGTTTAACAGGTCGGTTTTGATGGTGCTCCGAACCATTGCCAAGGTTCCTCACTCGGCAGTGGCGATGGGAGCTCGCACATTCCATCCGGGCGTCAGCAGGCAAAGATTTGGCGCACGAATTCCCGGCTACGCCGGTGGTTCTCGACGACTGTTCGTGTGATCTTGGTGCCGGTCTCGAGCGCGAGCTCAACCGTGTACCTCGGAGGCAACCCATGATCCCCCGCGAACTTCGCTACCGCGGCGTAATCGATGTCGCCAGGAGCCAAATCCTCCCACCAGATGCCTTCACGACTCTGGCGCAGGTGCCAGGACACGACGCGATCGCTGTATTGGTTGAGGGCGTCCGAAGGGGCAATCCCCCCTCTATAAACCCAGTGCACATCGTAACAAAAGTCCACGACCCCTGCTGGTCCGTGTTTGAAGTTGGAGTGGAACTCCCGGCCCTGGTTCCGCATTTCGGGGGTGTGATGATGAATTCCCAATCGAAGTCCAAGCAAACCCAGGCCTTTCCCCAAATCGGTCAGGGCAGCTGCCTGGGCCAGCAATTCTTCATCGGTTTTGTCCCGGCCGATCGAGTCGGGGTTGCAGTTGATCACGCTGAACCCTGCGTCGCGAGCGACCCGCGCGGCCGCAATGAGTTTCTCGACGATCGGGGCCGTCTTGTCTGGTTCGTGCAGTCGCCCGCCGGTGTAGAGGCTGACCGGCTTCATTCCCTTGCTCTTGAGGCTCTCGGCGAACTTCGCGTTGTTCTCAGGCTGGTTCGTGTCCAGCGTGCCTTCGGCGTAATCGTAGCCGGCATCCCGAATGGCGCTCAGCACCTCGTCCATATGCGAGCCCATATCCTTGCCGTCTCGCTGGTAGTACTGGCCCCACCCATAAAGCTGCGAGCCCACCACGGGCTTCACAGCCGTTTTGGAATGTTCCGCACCGAGTGCCTTCGGACCGAGGATGGCACAGGCGAGCCCGCTTGAGCCGAGTCTCCCTATGAAGTCACGCCGAGAAAGCGCGGGGCGACGGACGGAGCGCTGAGAACTGATCGAGTGCATGTTGTCTTGCGTACCACGCCAGCCCCATCAATGCAATCGCCTTCACGGGATTATGACCCGCAAGCTGGTTGCTGAACCGGCGAAATCCGGTCGCTCTCTGCATGGGATGAATCTTGAGATGCAATTTGGTAGCGGCCTGCGTGGTGCGTCAAGGAGCGCCCTTGACAGACGCGACCCGGCGGGCAACTTAACTCCTGTGTTTGTGCTCCGATCCGGAATCATAGTTCCCGCGCGCCATCAACCGCTTTGTCCCGTGACTGAGGCCCGGACCACGACTGCTTGGGAGCTCGCCCTGCCGGCCCCGCTTACTCACTACAAGCCATGATCTGGACTCGCCGCAAGTTCCTCCAGGTCGGTGCGGGCGCGACTTGTCTGGCCGGCACCGGCGCTGGGCTTTGGATTGCGCGGTCGCGGCGCAGGTCCGCAAAGATGCTTCGGCAGTTTGTCCGAGACGCTCGCCGGGACATCATTCCCGCTCCGGTTGTTCCCGAGCCCCTGAAGTGGCCTTCCAATGGGATTAGCTTGTGCTGGCTGGGTCACGCTTCGGTGCTAATTAACTTCTACGGCCTTCATATCCTTACCGATCCGGTATTTAGCCGGCGGGTGGGAATCGACGCGGGATTGGGGACCATAGGGCCGAAGCGCTTTATCGCCCCGGCTTTGACTCGGGACCAGCTCCCGCCGATTGATGTGGTTGTGCTTTCCCACGCCCACATGGATCACATGGATTTGCCATCGCTCCACGGTTTTCCCGGCTCTCCAGCCGGCGTGACCGCGAAGGACACACGCGATTTGCTCGGTGGCACGCCGTTCGAGGGCGCTACGGAACTGGCTTGGGGCGAGAAAACGGTCGTCCGTTGTTCGCGCGGCGACTTGCAGGTGGAAGCCCTCGAGGTCAAGCACTGGGGCCGGCGTTGGCCCAGCAACAAGGACCGGGGCTACAACGGTTATGTATTAACCCGAGAGGGCCGCTCGATCGTTTTCGGTGGCGATACTGCGTTCACACCGCTCTTCGCTCGACTCCGTGAACGCGGCCCATTTGGCGTGGCGATCATGCCCGTTGCCGCCTATGATCCATGGATCCGAAACCATTGCACGCCTGAGGAGGCCGTGGCCATGGCGAATCTCATGGGTGCGGAGCGGATCGTGCCGGTGCACCACCAGACCTTCAAGCTGAGTGACGAGCCGATGGAGGAACCGATCGAACGTTTTGTGCAGGCGCTCGAGCACGAGCCCAGCCGCATCGGCTGGCGGCAAATCGGCGGGACCTGTGCTGTGGTCTAGTTCGGAACCGGCGACGTGGCCGCGCCGGCCGCTAAAAGACTTCCACTCTTAGGCCAGTGCCAGCCCGGACCCTCTGGGCGATGCTCGACAGGCTTTTGAGTGAGAGATGCGCGCAGTCCGGATGCATCGTTGGACGCATGGCTGAATAAACCTGGACGAGCGAAATCCGCGCCCCTTCCTTCTTCATGGTCCGCAGCTTTTCGATGAAAGCCTCGATCTCCTCGGCTGGAGGCTCCTCGCCGCTGAACCTGGGGAAAAGGCTTTGGATCACGACCGGTCGTTCCTGGGCAACCGCCAAAATGTTGGCCGTCACCTTGTCCATGCTCACCTGGGGGCGATTGATTTTTGCCAGGTAATCCGTGCTGCCCCCGTCCAACTTCGCCCAAACCTCATCCTTCGGTGTCAAGGATTGAAGCCCAAGCTGGACGTTCGGAAGATCTAACCCGGTGGCGTTGGTCGCCAGCACGAGCTTGAAAAAGGGAAACTCTCCCAGCGCCCGCAAATGGATGATTGCCTGGAGGGCTTCGCAGAAGTTCGGGCAGAGCGTCGGTTCGCCGTCACCGCTCAGCACAACGTGACGCAATTGCAGCAGCTCTGGTGGCAGAGTCTGGAAATGCAGCAGGTCTCTGAGCTTGTCTTCGAGAGCCAGGTGCATGGTGTGCTGGAGTTCGGCTACCATGACTGGCACGTCCAGATATTCATCACGGGATGGCACGTCACGGTTCACCTCGCAATAGACGCAATCAAAATTGCATCGTTTGTCCGGATTCATGTTGACTCCAACAGCCAACCCGTGGGCTCGTGGGGAGACAACCACGTAAACAAAGCGATTTTGCAGGAAATCGCGAGTGTAACCAAAGGCGGTTTCCCACGGATGATGCGCGTCGTTTCCTGTTCGTGTCCTCATCGCCGGGGCGTGGTCAAGGTGCGTGGTCATAATCTGCCTCATCACAAGATGCGGCCTTCCACGGCAGGCTTCCAAAGTGCCCGAAACCACTCCGCCCGGTGGGGCGTTGTCTAACTCGGATCGGACTGGTCCGAGGTGGGGGAATCCCCAAAGCCCGCGGTACGAAAGGTCTTCCGCACGCTTCGGCCATAATTGGCCGGAGCAGGCTTGGGTGCCGCAACTGGTTCGGCTGCATCTAGTACCCATAGTCGTACCATGACCCTGAATTCGTCGCTCCTCGCTAATTGTGAAAGACTTAGCATTATTTGCTCTGCTTTTTGGGCTCATTTCTTCTCCCAGTCCATCGTCACTTGACGGCCCCCCCGACCTCAACATCGCAAGCCCCCAAACCCGGTTCGGCTCACCCAATCCTAGGGATTTGGCAGCCTTAGGTTAAAGCTATCAAGCGTTTTGAACTCTGGCGCGGCGGGGGCAGCCCAATGCTTGTAATCGTAGTTGACGAAGGCCTTCCATTCCCCCGTGAGTTGAGCGCCGTCAATAGTAATTAAAACATAGCCGAAGTAAGCCGGGTGGCCCCCGGTATTCTTGTTGCCATGATCTTTCGGCAGTGCCGCGTTCACAAATAGGTCGACGGGCACCACGTGGCGATCGAAATGCGCATTGAGGTGAGCATTGTCATAGCTGTAATGGGGTGCGCCCCCGCAGCCCACGATCAGTTCCATCACGTCTCGACCCGATCTTGCCGCTTCCGTTCTCCGTATATACATGTGGTCATGACCACAGAAGTAAAGGCCGCCTCGCTCCGCTAGCGCATCCCACATTCGGTCACGCTCAGTCGGAACGTCCCCCAGAGAATCCTGGTGATGACCGATGAATCCGGCCGCATGGCCAAAGACAAAGACCCATTGCTGTTGGCTGTCTTTTATCCTGCGCGTCACCCACGAAGGAATCAGCCCCGAATAGGTGACGGTCTGCCCTTTGCCTCCATGCAGGTTCTTAACGCGTCCCGCATACTGATCGAAGCCGATGAAACAAGCGTTCTCGTGGTTCACGTAGTAGGTCAGACTATCTTGCTCGGCGGGGCCATTTCTGGGGAGCTCCGGAAAAGCCGAGCGCCAGACCTCCACAGCTTTTCCCGGGGGGCGGTCCTGCGCGGTGTCGTGATTGCCCCGGCAAGGATACACTTCAACGTGATTTTGGTAGAGAGGGGCCATCGTCACCTTCCAGGTCCGAAGTTGTTGTTCCAAGGTGCCGTATTTACGATCGCCATTGACCAAATCACCGGGAAAAATCACCAGGTCGACGCCGTCGGCGGCCATCGCCGAAGCCATCGGCCCCAGGACGGAGGCGCGCACGCCATTGGTGCTTCCTTGCGTTCCGGTCTGGACGCCCCGGCAATCGGACAGGACCGCGAATTTCCATGGTGCTGCCTTGCATTCCCCGATCCATAGGCAAGCGACGGCGATCCGCCAGAACCAGTTCAAACCATTCAGCATGGAAAGAACCTGCCATCCAGCCTTGCCGCGCACAAGAAAGCAGTTGGTTTGCTGGTCTGGAAGCTCTGATTTACGGGCTGGATTTACGGCTGGACAATGCACCCGATTGGACCGATTCTTCGCTGCAACAACGACGGGTGCTTTTTGGACAACAGCTTGGGCTGGCACTTCAGGCTGTTGCGCAACTGGCAGGTGGATTTGCGCCAGAGATTCTTGAGTAACCGAAATAACGATATGGATGGGATCGCGGATAGGCTCTGCCGACAATGGATTAGGCTTTGGGTCTAGCCCGCTCCAGTACCATGCAACCTCCTGTTCACCGACTCAACGCGACCAGCGGTCGCTGGGGTGGCGTAGTTGAATGGCTCAGTTTTCTTCGCGGATTCGCCCGCGACCCACTCAGGACGGGCTCGATCGCACCGAGTTCGCGTCCCCTGGCCGAAGGGATGGTCGGCACCAGCAACCTGCGGCAGGCCAAGTTAGTGGTCGAGCTGGGGCCTGGCACCGGGGCGATCACGGCTGAGATTTTGCCCAGGCTGGGGAGGGAGACTCGCTTTTTCGCGATGGAGATCGACCCGTTCCACGTTTGTGAGCTCCGCAGACGATTTCCGGGGGTGTGTGTTTACGCCGCTTCGGCAGAACGCATTGGAGCTTACCTCGACTCCTCTTCCGGGGAGGGGGTTGATTGCCTGATCGCCTGCTTGCCTTGGTCCGGCATGCCCTATGCCCTGGAGAAAAGTATCCTTACTGCGGTTTGGGATGCACTCGCGCCGCTGGGCACGTTCCGATTTTTTAACTATCTTTCCGGGCGATTCTTGCCGGGCTCGCGAAGATTCCACCGCCTTTTGCGTGGCAGCTTCGAGTGCTGCTCTGCCGAGAGGATCGTCTGGCGAAATCTCCCCCCGGCCATCATCTATCACTGCTCCGGTAAAACAAACCGGCCGCAATGATCCTGGCTGCACTGCAGCTTAGGCGAAAGAGTGCTTCAAAGCGTGCCGCTCAGAGGGACCGGCGCTAGACTCCGGTGACATGGGCCGGCGAAAATCAGCAGTTTTCCTTCTTGTCCTCTGTCTTTTTCTTTCGGTTGCCCCCGGATTCACTCCCGTGCTGTTCGCGCTGGCGCGGCGTCATCCACTCGACAGCTTATTCGTGATCCTTCACGGGGTGCTTCTGCTGGGCGTTTTGGCGGGCGCCACGTTTTGGCTCTGCGGTCGGTCGCGCCTGAAGCGGAGTTTCTCGCGTCGGTTCGCTTTGCTGCTCCTGGTCGTAGGAGGCTCCTCCTTCTTCGCGTGGGATTACTTGGGGTACGTCTTCTTGAGAATGCATTTCGCCGACGCCGCAGGGGTTTTAGTGGAAAACTATCGGATGGACCCGAGAGGGATGAGGCGGTTTTTCACCTATGCAGCGGTTGCGGTCGGGGGCTCGACTTTGGTCATTGGCCTGCTTGCGGCTTATCTCGCGCGCGCTTGCGCGAGTGCCGAGGTATTGGCCCTCGAACGGCCTCGGCACAATCGAGGTTACCTGCTTCTGGCCCTCTTGGCGGCATTCTTTTTGGAAGCCTATGGCAGCCGGTGGTGGATGTCCCCAGAGGGCTATGAACTCCGGCAGCATTCCCTCTTTTCCTCGAGGTTGTTGGGTCTGGCCTCGCCCGCGGCGCCACCAGGAGCCCTAGTCATTCCGCATCCCCAATTCAGCCGATTTCCTACCGCCGAAACCGTGGACAGCGCCCTCGCGACGCTCAACCCTGGCTCGATCGCCTCCGGGCCGCCCATCCTGATTTTCGTAGTTGAGAGCCTTAGGGCGGACGTGATCACGCCGGAGGTGGCTCCGCGGTTGGCCGAGTTCGCTCGCCAATGCCTCCCGATCGAACGCGCCTACTCGGGTGGGAACTGCACCCACATTTCTTGGGCGAGCATTCTCCTCTCGATCAATCCGTTCTTCTGGAGCGCACAGGTGCATCGGCAAGAACACGCCGGATCGTTGCCCTTGCGCATCCTCCGGCGATGCGGGTACCAGGTGCATTGTTTCTCCACCCCCAGCCTACGCTACTTCAACCTCGACCACACGGTCTTTGGCGAGCGGTTGGAGTTGGCTGACTCGATGGTTGACCAGTTTTCCTACCCCTTTGGAGATGCCGGCAACAATGCGGACGTGGATGCCTGGCTGATCGGATTGATTAATCAACGGGTGGGGGGCCTCCAGGGAAACGCACGCGACTGCTGCCTCTGCTTCCTCGACAGCCCACATTACGATTACCGGTGGCCCAAGAGTTTCAAGCCCCCCTTTTTACCGGTCATCGAGAACCCGCCGGTGAACCCCAATGGCGTGGGAGCGCAAGAGCGAGGCTTGTTTTGGAACCGATATCGAAACTCAGTGCGTTTCGTCGATACCCAACTTGGCTCGGTGTTTGACGCCCTAAAAGCGGCATCGCTCTTTGACCAGGCGATTATCGTGGTTACCGGTGATCACGGGGAGGAGTTCCTGGAAGAAGACCACTGGCTGCATTCCACCACGCTTAACGAATATCAATTGCGCGTTCCGTTGCTCATCAAGCTCCCTTCAAGCTATTCGGGTCCTCGTCCGCCGGGGCCGATCCTGATCGGCTCGCATGCGCGCATCTTTCCCACCATCATCCAATCCCTGGGGATTCAGGGCGCGGCGCCTGAACTCTTGGGCGCCCGATCGCTTCTGGATTCTTCGATTCCCAGTTTCTCGGTCTCGGCTCAGTGCAACTCCGCTACGCCGCCCGAAGTGGTGATTTGCACGCCCGACGAAATCTGCCGTCTGTCGTTTCAAGGACAGCGCAAGCTGGGCGCCTTGGCGTTCGCGGAGAAGGCGACGCTGAGACACTGGCATGCTGCTTCATTGGCTGCCTCTGCGGATGCGCCGATCCTGCTTACCAATGCTCCGAGTTCGGCTATGAGATTCGCTTTGGGGACTTTTTTCACCGAAGAACCATGGCAGGCGAGCGCAGCGAAATGATGCGGATTTGCGCAGTTTTCTCGGAGCGGAGCTAGCTTTTAGCTTGGAGCCGCTTTAGGCTCTCCGCCCATGGAAAGAGTGACTGGCATCGGCGGCGTCTTTTTCAAAGCTCATGCGCCGGAAAGAATGGCCGAATGGTATCGGGACCACTTGGGGATCGAGAGCCAAGACCAGTGCGCAACCTTCGAATGGCTGGAGAAGACCGAGCCGCCGGGGCAAGGAATGACGGTGTGGTCATTGTTCCCCGCGGACACTGAGTATTTCAAAAACAGCAATGCCCCCTTTATGATCAACTACCGGGTGAAGGATCTTGACGCCATGATCGCTCAACTGCGGGCCAAGGGGGTGGCCGTCGAGGGCACGGCGGATTACGACTATGGTCGTTTCGCCTGGGTGACCGATCCCGAGGGCAACCGGATTGAGCTATGGGAGCCGTCTAAAGCTAAGCAATGATGTCGGTGACGAGTTCTCCGAATACGTCGGTCAAGCGCATGTCACGCCCGCCGAAGCGAACGGTTAGACGGGTATGGTCCAATCCGAGCAAGTGCAGCATGGTGGCGTGCAAATCGTGAACGTGGACCTTCCTGTCCACCACTTTGTAGCCGTATTCGTCAGTTTCCCCGTAAACGAAGCCAGGCTTCACCCCGCCTCCGGCCATCCAGACTGAGAACGCAAACGGATTGTGGTCCCGGCCGTTGGTTCCCTGCGCGAAGGGTGTGCGACCGAACTCTCCTGCCCACAAGACCAGCGTGTCCTTCAGCAGACCGCGCGCTTTGAGATCCTGCAAGAGCCCGGCAATCGGCTGATCTACCGCACGGGAATTGTTGGTATGCCCTTCGAAGAGGTTTCCGTGTTGATCCCAGCGATCGGCTCCGCCGACCACTGGACAGGTAAGCTCCACGAACCGGACGCCACGTTCCACAAGGCGTCTGGCCAGCAAGCATTGAGCGGCGAAGGTCCGGGTCTGGGGGTAATCGGCATCCAACCCATAAAGCTTCCGCGTGGCTTCTGATTCTCCTTGGATCTCCATCAGTTCGGGAACCGCGGACTGCATGCGGAAGGCGAGTTCGTAGTTGGCGATGGCGGACTCCAGTTGATCCAGGTGGCCGAAGCGGTCGAGCGTTCCCCGGTCCAGTTGTTGAAGATAGGCGAGTTTGTTCTGCTGAAGTTGAGGGCGCGGCTCGAGGGGTTTGATGTTCGCCACCGGCGGAGCGGCGGCGCGGAAAACGGAACCCTGATAGGTGGCGGGTAGGAAGCCGCTGCCGAAATTCTGCAGTCCTCCGGGTGGAACCAACCCACCGTTCAGCACCACAAAGCCCGGCAGATTACGGTTCTCACTGCCGAGTCCGTAACAGACCCAAGCCCCGGCGCTGGGCCGCCCCGCCAAGCCGAGCCCGGTGTGCATGAAGAAATTGGCCGAGGTATGCTCGGAGAAATCGGTGTACATGGAGCGCACCACGCACAGGTCATCGGCGCAGCGAGCGAGATGGGGAAAGAGTTCGCTGATGGCCATCTTCGATTCACCGTACTCTTTGAATTTCCAGGGGCTGCCCAGGGTGAGCCCATTGTCATTGAACTGGGTTGGCGCCATTTTCATTTTGAATGGCTGGCCGCTCTCTTTCTGGAGCCGCGGCTTGGGATCGAAGGTATCGACCTGCGACGGACCCCCGTCCATGTAGAGGAAGATCACTCTGCGGGCTTTGGGCGGGAAGTGAGGCAGCTTGGGGGCCAGCGATCCCGATGAACCTGGGGTGGGGGAGTCGGCGATTGCTTCGGCGCCCATCAAGCCCAGCAGAGCCAGCGCTCCAAAGCCGTTGGCGCACCGCGAAAGCATCTGGCGACGAGTCAGCGGCTGGGGCAAGAATCGTCCGCAATGGTGGCTCGGGGCAGGCATGGGTCAGTTCAGGTAGATGAATTCTTTCGTGTTCATCAAGACATGGCAGAAATCGGTCCAGACTCGCAGATCGCGGCAGCCTTGCTCGTGCGTAAGCCCGTAGGCGGCTCGCTGGATTTCCAGGAATGAGCGCGCCTGCCTGATCTCGCGCTCCGTGGCCGGACGCGCGAAGGCCGCTTGGTAGGCCGAGCGAATCAAATCCTCCGGGTCCGCGCGCCCGGCAAGAAGACGCTCGGCCCAGTGCCGGGCTTGGTCGATCACTAGCGGGTCGTTGAGCAGGATTAGCGCTTGGGCCGGGACGTTGGACACAGTGCGGCGGCCTACGGTCGTGAAGGGGACCGGAGCGTCGAAGGTGCGCATCATCGGAGAGAGGAAGTTGTTTCGGACTTCCAGATAGATGCTGCGGCGCCCGGCTCCATCGAGCGGGCCGCTGTTACTGGGGCGCCCGCGTCCATCCATGAAATCCGTCAAGTAAGTTGGAATCGATGGGCCGAACAGAACGGTATCGAGGCTTCCGGAAACTGCCAGGATGCTGTCTCGGATTGTTTCGCCCTCCAAACGTCTCACCGGCATTCGATGCCAGAGCCCGTTTTCCGGGTCACTCCGCTCCGCGCCCTGGCTCTCGGGTCGGCTGGACATGCGATAAGTGCTCGACGTCACCAGTTCTCGAATGAGGCGTTTGATCGACCATTTATCTTCGGTCATGAAATGATGGGCCAGCCAGTCGAGCAGTTCTGGGTGGGTGGGCAGCTGGCCCAGAACACCGAAATCATCGGGGGTGGGGACGATACCGCGTCCGAACAAATGCAGCCAGATTCGGTTGGCCATTACCCGAGCCACCAGCGGGTTGGCCGGATCGGTGAGGCACCGGGCCAATTCCTCCCGCCCGCTGCCGTTTTCGGGGGGACCCAAGGAACGGCCGCCGAGGGCCTCCAAGAATCGGCGTTGGACGATGTCACCCGGCTGGTGAGGATTGCCTCGGATGAGCACCGGTTCGTCCACTCCGTTCCCATCGGCCATGGCTGGAGCAAAGATTGGATCGTGAATGGATTCCTCCGCTTGCCGGTAGTCTTTTAGAAGCCCGGCCATTTTCCCCGACGGGGAGGTTGGCAGTTTCAAAATCCCCGCGCGTATCAAGGTGTCCAACAGCCTAATCTGCTCTTCCGATGGCCCTGTCTCTTTGCCGCCCATGGCGCCCCAGGAGCGCACTGCCTGGACGCAGGCTTGCTCGAACTCGCCCGCGAAGGCTTCCGAGCCGACGTGCGGTGGATCGCTCCCCCCTGGCTGCCAGCCTGGACTGGGAGCCTCCGCGACCGGCGGCGATTGGTCCGAGAAAAGTACCTGGTAAACGGCCATGTGGCCGGTCTCTGCGGAACTCGCGTAGGCGCCGTCATCGGCGGGATCGCCGATCGATGTGTCGCTGAATTCCAGGTAGGCGTGCTCGCCGCGCCAGCGTCCGGCGTCGATCGTGAGCCAAATCGGGTCCTGTGAATTGACCGTGCGTCTGAGCCCGCCGTAGATGGGGTCCCGAATCAGGGTGAAATTGCGAATCACCAGGTTGATGCGGGTAGCGTGCCCAGCCGCTCGGATGTGGATGAACTGGTTGGTAATCGTGAAGGTGGGCGAACGGAGCACGCCCTGGAGCCGCTTCGAGAATAAGGCCGTGTCCAGGCAAGGTTCAGTCTCGACACCCTCCACAGTTTCTCGAGCCGCACTCAGTAGGAGGTCACCCCGCTTTGCGCGCGTTCCACGGAACGCATCGCCCTCGACGAACCAACCTTCGGGAGCGCCACGCGTGAAATCGGCGAAAGCTCCTTGCTTGAGGTTGTGTGATCGCGCGCCCGTGATCTTGGCAACTGTAGCCGCGCTCGATCTGAAGCTATTGCTTTGTCCGGCCCAAAACTCGGCCAGCAGAGGCCGGAGCTCGGTCTTGAGCGCCTGCATTTTTTGGCGCGTGTCGCCGGTGATCCGCGGGTTGTTGATCGGATGCTGAGTGCAACGCGAACTGGCCAGCACCCCGTAGAGCGCATAGAAATCCTTGGTGGAGATGGCATCAAACTTGTGATCGTGGCAGCGGGCGCAAGCCACCGTCAGCCCGAGAAACGTTTTCGACAGCACGTCGATCTGGTTATCAATCAGATCGGCCTGGTGCTGGCCGACATCGACCGGGGAATGGGCTTGTTGGCCCAGCCAGAAGAAGGCGGTGCCGATCACCGATTCATCCGAGCCATCCTTGGCATTGCGGCGGGGCTGATTCATCAAGTCGCCGGCGATATGCTCGGTCAGAAATTGATCGTAGGGCACGTCCTGGTTGAGAGCCCGAATGACATAGTCGCGGTAGCGCCAGGCGTTGTGCCGCGGATAGTCGAACTCATGACCGAGGGTCTCCGCGTAGCGGACCAAATCCAGCCAGTGGCGTGCCCAGCGTTCTCCGAATTGCGGCGATGCCAGCAGACGTTCCACCAAGTGCTCGTACGCTTGCGGGTCCCGATCCTCGAGGTAGGCGTGGACTTCCTCGGGCGAGGGTGGCAATCCAGTGAGATCGAAATAGAGCCGGCGCGCCAACGTCCGGGGTTCGGCTTCGGCGGCAGGCGACAGGGCGGCTTGTTCGAGCCTGGCTAAAATGAACTGATCCACCGGCCCCCGAGCCCATCGGCCGTTCCGAGGTTGCGGGGGCGTGACCTCACGAATGGGCTGCCAGGCCCAATGCGACCGCCGCCTTCCTTCGAGGTCAAAGGCTGGTTTCTTGGCTAAGGGCGCAGCGGCCTCGTCTCCAGGCCATGGCGCGCCAATTCGGACCCATGCCATGAGATCTTCGACTTGCTCCTGGCTCAGTTTTCCCTTGGGTGGCATTTGCAGGTCGGGGTTGGTCCGGCGAACGGCCTCGATCAAAAGGCTTTTCTCGGGGTCGCCGGGGACGATGGCGGCCCGAGTGTCGCCGCCCTTGAGCAGGCCCGCGCGGGAATCCAAGTGGAGACCGCCTTTGAGCTTGTCGCTTTGGGCGCTGTGGCAGTTGTAGCACCGTTCGACCAACACGGGGCGGACGCGTTTCTCGAACAGCTCGAGGCCAGTCGCGCGGTCGGGGGACTGGGCTTGGCCGAGGATTGGAGCGGCCAGCACAAGGACCAGGCAGGCGGCGAGCCTGCAAGCCGAGCGCGGCGCGGTTGGCGGCGCATTCGTTGGCAGTGGACTAATAATGCGCATGATTGCCGCTTTTCTGGACCAAGTCCAGATGAAGCCCTTGGCAATGTCAGGAAGCCGGAAGCGAAGCCGCTGGTGAACCAGGAAAGGGGCCTTGTCCCGAGCGGGCCGGAGTTTGGGTTTAGGTATTGAGGCCTGGTGGTGAGTGGTGCGCGAGGCGTCGGGCAGGATCTGCCGGGTCGGAAATGGAGCGGATAATTCAGGTTTTGGAGAAGATAATTCAGGATTTGGAGAGGGTAATTCAGGTTTTGGAGAAGGTAATTCAGGTTTTGGAGAAGGTAATTCAGGTTTTGGAAGGGCTCGGTGAGATGGGAGTGGGCGAGTGATGAGTTGCAAGTGCTTGGGGGCGAGGGTAACGAGCCACGGCAAACCGTCCCGAGTGGCGAGTCCTTCGGGATTCGGATCGCGCGGGGCTGCGATGCGAGTGGCGAGGGGTGGGCGGCGAGCGGGGGGACTGGCAACCACGGATTTCCCGGATGGCACGGATTGGGGCGGAGGGAAACGGAAGTTGACGGCCGACGGCGCCATGGGGTGGTTGCAGGCACCGCCACTGGCCCAGGATTTCGATTGATTGGCTGTGACATGAGCGGCGCGGAGATTTCAAATTTCAGATTAACAAGGAGGGTTCGGTTTCATGTTGCGCAAGTTTTCATTTTGTTCTGGCAGAACAATCGCGCGGGGACGGCGGAGGTGCAAAGACTAGGTGGACTATATGGACTGTATTGAGGTTTTTTTTGAATTTGAGCGCGCAGGCAAGGAGAGGACGTCGGTTAGCGCGGGGTGACCACAGAAGGAAACAAAGAAAACGAAGGCTTGACCGCGGATTTCAGATAGGAAAATGGGGCGAGGGACGGCAGAGCGGGGAGACGGGGGATGCCGACTACCACGAAGCGAACGAAGGAAGGAGAGGTTCGGACGGGGATGGGCCGGGGATGACGCAGGGGGGTTGGGTGGGGGAGAGGGAAAGTTTAACCACGGATTTCTCGGATGGGCACGGATAGGGGAGGGAGGGGATGGAACCAAGACACTTCACAGAAGCAAACGAAGAGAAGGAAGGGACAACCACGGATGGCCGGGGGATCAGGAGGGTGCGAGTGGCGAGGGTGGCGGGAGGAAGGGCGTTCAAGCAGGCTGAGGGGTTTTTGACCGCCCGCTCACCTTTCACTTCAGACCTGGAGGCGCGGTCGTCCCGGACGCGCCACCGGAACCGACCGCTACTGGCTCAGCACATAAGCGGCGAGATCCTCAATCTGGGACCGTGTGAGGTGAGAAGTGCGTCCGTGTCGGTCCGCGCGATTGCGCAACGTGATCGCCTCAACGATCGTGGCTGCAGAACCGTCGTGCAGATACGGCGCGGTGCGCCACGACTCAATGAGAGTCGGGGTGTCAAAATCGCCGACCGTGTCGAAGGATGCGCGCGTGCCCACGTCGTGGCGGCGCAGATCGGTGAACAGTCCCGGCGGATGGCACACCACGCAGCCAACGCGCGGATCGGCGAACAGCTTCGCTCCGCGAACGGCCGAGTCCGACAGTTGGCCGCCCTGGCGATGCGGGCTGCCAAGGGGCCGAAGACCGCGGAGGAACTGGTCGATGCTTTGCGCAGCTTCCTCGGATTCGGCGCCGAAGAGAATGTAATGTATCCCCGCTCTCACCGCATCCTTGCTGCTCTCCCGCACGCCCTCGCTCATGGCGGGAGGGGTGCGGTCACAGAACAGCAGGCTGCGCGTATTCTTGGGATTGCCGATTCCGTCGTTGAGCAAGTCCCAATTCAGGCCGTCAACGCGGGCATCCGCATCGTGGCAACTAGCGCAGCTTTGCCAGTGCTGGTAGCAAAGCGTGCCGTCGTTGAAACGCGCTTCCCCTTCTTCATCTGTCGAGCGCGGTCGTGTCGGCCCAAGGCTGATCCGCATGGCCGGATTCCGCGGGTCCGCGAGATCGACCCGACACAGATCATCCGAGAAGTAATTGGCCACGTAGACAACGGATCCAGCCAAGACAACCTGGCGCGGGCCCGCGCCTGGCAGGGCCACGCGCCGGCGCATTCCAGACATGAACAGGAGATCGTTGGACGCATCCTCGAATTGAATTTGCCTCTGCACCTGGTTGCCAGATGTCGCGCCCGCGAGAGCTGCGGCGTGGGATTGACCAATCGCCGTGACCTTCCGTAGAAGGGCGAACGCGTCAATACAGCTCAGCTCGTGAGTCCCGGCGTGAGCGACGATAATCCTCCCCCCGTCGCCAGACCATGAGACACCCCATGGATTCGCGGCACCCATGTCCAACTCGTCTAAGAGGACGGTGATAAGCCATCTCTTCGCCTCCAAATCAACCAGGCTCAGGGCGTTGTTATTCATCCAACCGCGGTCAACCTGAATGGCTGGCAGATAATAGCGCGCCAAAACATGGGTAACTGCCGCGTAGTGTCCGTCAGGTGAAACCGCAACTCCCCGCAAGAGGTTGCTGCCGTTGGGAAGCTTGATGTTTGCGCTGACAAGGCTGCTTGCGGTGTCGATGATAGTCACTTCTGCGCCAACGTCTCCTCGGTCGGCTCTTCCTGTATGTAGATGATTCGCCACAACCAAATGGGCGTTGTCGGGCGTTAGTGCTGCCGCTACCGGTTCGCGAGGCACGGCAATGCGCCTGACCTCTCTGGAGTCTTTAAGGGAAACAACGGACACGTCGCTGTTAAAGCGATTGCAGACAAAAAGCGTGTCGCCGTCGTGGCTGAGAACGGGGCTCTGCGCGGTATGGCCGAGGGAGATTTTAGCCAATACGCGGTCGTTTGAGGTGTCCAGAACCACAATCTGGCTGCGCGGGGCTGATGACGTAACGTAGAGTCGCGAACCGCCGCCAGAAAGGGCAAGGCCGGACGGACAAGGAACATGGATTCGCCGGTTCACCTGCGTGGTGCCAAGGTCCAGCACCAAGACCTGACCCTCAGCCTCACAAGCGATGTAGAGCGTCGTGCCGTCGTCACTGACCGCCAGAGCGCACGGAGCAATTCTCCCGAAATCCTCAGCTCCCGGCACTGCGGCGGTGACAGCGCAGAGCGACGCGAGACCCACTAAGCCGGCAAGCAGACAGCGATGCTGTCGCGAATCTCTCGGTTTTCTTGCGATGAGTGGACCAGACACGGACTTCTTCTTGCTCCATCGCCACATCTCGGCTGGGTACACAGACGATTAGCACACATCCCCATTCACCGCAACTTGATCTGAGGTGACGGCTCCGTAGCAGAAGCGCCATCGATCTGCTCGCTGTCGGCGGATCGCACATCTCCGAACGGACCCAAACCAGCAATTCGCGTGGCCGCCGTTCAATCCCCTGTCGGGGCAGGGGTTCCGTCGCTCACCTTCCTTTGTCGTCCGAATGCCAATAGACAGGTAAAGAATTCTTATCGATTCTTGTTGCATTATGAGCCGACATCACGTAGCCTCCCCGCCAAGCGTGGGAAAAGGGCCACGCTGGAAGGCTGGGTAAACCTAAGATGTGGAACTGGCCCCCCTGTGTTCATTTGGGGACCGAGGAGACGTGTCAATGAATGCTTTGAACTGGCAGAGCGATAGTCGGTGCCCCGCGAATCAAAGGTGGACACGGTGACCTCCAGCTATCACCCTCTGGTGAGCGGCCTTCTGACCAACATCACGGTCAGCCAACCGAGCGGCAGTTACAGCGCTACCTACGGCTACGACGCCGCCAAAAGGTTGAGCTCCGTGACATCGACTGCGGGGACCTTCAATTACTTGTACACCAATGCAGTGACGAACCTCACGGCTGCCGGTAGGCTGGTGGCTAAGCTCTCTCTGCCGAACACGTCCTACATCACCAACACCTTCGACAGCGAAGCCCGGGAACTGAGCACGGTCCTCAAGAACTCAGGCAACACGATGCTCAACTCCCACGCCTACACCTACAACAAGGGGAGTCAGCGCACCGTCATGACCAGGAGCGATGCGAGCACGGTCACCTACACTTACGACTCCCTCGGAGAGGTGATCAAGGCTCTGGGCTCAGGAGGTTACTCCACGGAAAACCTGGGCTACGGGTACGATCCGGCGTGGAACTTGAACAAGCGAACCAATAACGGTTCTGTGACAACCTTCTCGGTGAACAATCTGAACGAATTGTCCACCGGCTACACCTATGACTACAACGGGAATGAGACAGCGCGGTCGGGAGCGTATCAATACTCCTATGATGACGAAAACCAGTTAACCTCAGCCAATGCCAATGGCGGCTACTGGCAGCATAGCTTTGTCTACGACGGGCGTGGACGCCTGCGCACCTTATCGGATTATACTTGGAATGGATCCAATTACGTGCTCTCCGCCACGACCAGATACATCTACGCTGGCATGAGAGTGGTACAGGAGCGCAACGGAAACAACCCGATGGTCAGCTACGTTTATGGGACAGATGTGTCCGGCACGTTCGAAGGCGCCGGTGGGATCGGCGGTCTCTTAGCTCGTTCCAGCGGAACAGGTAGCGGATCGTGGATAACGAACGTGTTTTACTACGCCGACGGAAATGGCAACATCGCCAATCTCGTTGACGGTTCGCAGAACGTCGTCGCGACCTACCGTTACGATCCATTTGGGCAATCGAAGTATGCCGGAGGCGCAATGTCGCAAGAAAATGTCTATCGATTCTCGAGCAAGAGGTTGATTGGTGATCCGCTCCTCTATTACTACGGGTATCGGTTCTACGACACCGCAAACCAGAGGTGGCTGAATAGGGATCCGTTGGGAGATCAAGGCTTCCTGTCGAGCAAGGTGGCTCGTCATTTTACACCCTCAAGGCAGGTTGGAGAACTAATCGGTGGCCCAAACCTATTCGCGTTCGTGTTGAACAGCCCGGGCCTGCAAATCGATCGTAACGGGCTCGAAGCCGGTCTTTGTTACTATCAGGCCTCCAACGGAGAATGGACCTGCAAGGGACCTGACTTGCCGCATCTCTGCGACGGATTAGGAAAAGCGTGTCGTGCGGCGTGTTGGGGCGCGGCGGCTGGTGCCGCAGCCCTGACCTGCCCGGCTGCGGGCCCTGGCGCGGCACTTTGCGCCGTAGCGTGGGCTGCTGCGGCTAGCCTGTGCTCGGATGCGTGCCCGCCTTAGTGGGATTGCACGCGCGCAGACATGAGACCCTTGCTGTCAGTTACTTCCGGGTGCATCCTTATCGGCGTCCTGATGGCGTTAAGGTACGAGATCCACAGTTCGGTCTTACGGGCGCTCCTTGCCGGGCTTGTGGGGGGAACGGTTTGGTTGATTGCCAAATGGACTCGAGAGAGTCGCAACAAGTAGGTTGGGTAATGGTTTCGCTGGCACACGGGCACGCGGAAGATCGGTTAGGCCTGGAGAGGATCGACAGAGTAGCGGTGAAGTTGCCTTTTTCCCAAGAAAATGTTTATCGATTCTCGAGCAAGAGGTTGATTGGTGATCCGGTCCTCTACTATTATGGATATCGATTCTACGACACCGCAAACCAGAGGTGGCTGAATAGGGATCCAATTGTTGACGAAGGACGAGTTGTAGCTGTTCTGCGCCGCGCAGCCCGAGCATTGATGCTCGAACGCTACGGGAATGGCAATTTATACGCCTTCGCACTTAATGATGCGGTGATGTGGTTCGATGGTAATGGCATGATCCCCGACGGCCCTCTCATCCCACCTCCAATTGGCTACGACCCTCGAAGGTGGCCCCCGGGGGCGCTTGCCTGCTCCAGTAAGGTCTACGAAGAGAGTTGGGAAAAGTATGGAGGAAAGTATCGCGAAGAAAATAGGGATTCGTCCAATCGGCTTGGGCACTGTGTAGCTTCCTGCCGAATCGCTCGCGAATGTCGAGGTGGTTCGGTTACTTCCTATCTCATGGGTCTGGGCAAGGAGACACTCGACGGGCTCGAGAAGGGAGTCGGCCGCGTGAGCGAAGGATTCGATGATGATGATATGGCCGCAAACAAAATTGGTCTGAAATTCGCCGGGTGTCCTGGAGACGGGTCTTGTGAAGATCAATGCAAGGGTGCGCTGAAAAATGGAAGTCTCTATCCAGAATAGAGCAGTGACCTCTGGAGTGGTCAGAATGCCAATGAGTCACCACATGCGGCGGCGCTCGTGTGATAATCACATGTTCGGCTCCCCCCATTCCCGTCCATGTAATTAGTGTATGTGGCATCGGCGCAAGTGGGGACCCGGTGAACTGACGTTTCTGCTCCTCGCCGGTTGCGGGCTCGTCGCTTTCCTTGCTTTGCTTCTTTTGCTCGACTCCAGAGGCAGAGAGTTGCGCAATCAGGAAAAACGCGTGGTGCAGTTGGTACAACTCAAAGCTCACAAATCTGCGCTGGCATCGGTGTTTGGGACCAACTGCGTTTCCTACGTCAAAGGCACAGTTAGCTGGGAGGATTTCGCGCTCCGTCCGCCGCACGAGCCAAGGTTTGCACATCGCGAGGACCGGGATCGTTACCTAGAGTTTCGGCAAGGGCTGACTAAGTGGCCGGCTGTACTCTTCTATTCCCCGCAGCGAGGGGTAACGTGGTGTATCTTCCTAGATGAACAGGACCGAGTCGTCCAGTATCACCTCAACGTCCAGTAGTTGCTTGATTAGTTTGATTGTCACCGGTCACTTCAAACTGTCCCGAACTCCAGCACGCGCCCCTCCAGGTTCGCTTCATAGCCCCGATAATCCCCATCTTTCTCATCGTGTAGGTCCCCTGCAGCCATTTCATGCCGGCGACCAAGTTGCCCTCCGGCGTTTCCACCAGCAAATGATCTGTTACGGAATTATTTGGCATCGTAAAAGCGGCCCTTTTGGCGTTGTAAGGTTTTTGCCACATTGCCGTGATGGCATCCCCCTACGCCAAGGCTACGCGGGGACAGGTCCCCCTACGCCAGGGCTACGCGGGGACAGGTCCACCTTCGCCGGGGCTACGCGGGGACAGCGAGGACCGCTATGCTCGGAATCGAGTCGGACCCATGACCCTTGCGCCGCCCTTGGTCCGCCCTTACAGGGCTGGGATGTCTGTTTTGGCGTTGTTACCTGGGGTTGCGCGCATGGCACTCCACCCCAGGCTGTCACATTATGGGCCTTCAGCCCTTTGGCGGATTCACGCGCGGGCCCGCGATTTTCTAGGTAAGCCGTGAGTTTCCGCCCGAACGGACTTGGAGCCTATTTTCCGGCGGCACCACCGACGACGAACGACTTGGCTTCGTCAACGACGAAAAACCACCCTGGCGAACGGCCATGAGGGCGTTGGATTGTTGGGATACCTGGGCACGCTCACCGGTTCCCTTCAGGATGTAGGCATCAGGATCGGGTGGCGTGTTCATCGAAGGTTGGGATGGGGCTCATAGGCGCTGGGGGGCGCTGCAGCTCCTTTCCCCTCACCCTGCTCTCTCCCAAAAGTAGAGGGTGAAACGTGCGCCGCGCTCGGTGAGCACTCGGCTGACGCGGTGAGGTTCGCGCCGAAGAGAAATCCTTTATTGCGGTCGGCGGTGTGACGCCCTTTCAAGGCTGAGGATGGTCTTGGTGAGATGGTTAGCCAGGCCTTCCCCCTTCGCCAAAGGGCTAGGGAGGACAGGTCCCCCTCCGCGAAAGGGCTACAGGGGACAGGTCCTCCGTCGCCAAGGCTATAAGGACAGGCCTGCCTGCGGAGGCTTCCCACCGCTGCCGAAGCCACGACGGGCTCTAGGGCGAGGGCACCGTGGTATGGCTGCACATCCATTCGATATCCGCGCTGCCGGGGTCTTGGATCACGGTTCGGCCGTATTTGACGGGCAGGCAGGTTCTGGGCGATCGCCAACGGTGCGACTCGTTGTGGCCGTCGGCAAAGCCGAAAACGCAGGCGCCGTTGTGGTAACTGCCCGGCATGTCGTCCCACTGGTTCGGCGTAGCCATGGCGGTGATCAGCCAGCCGTCGTTTATGGTGTCCGCATTTTCGTCGGCAAAAACCCAGAGCTGGGTCGGCGCGGGTGCGGTGATGTCACTTTCCTTTGCGTAGGATGCGAACCCCGGCACCCAGTATTGTCCGGGCTCAGCGCTTCCTTTGAGGAAGGCGTTCATCGCGACGCTGCGGATCCGCTGTGGAAATCGGGCGGCGGATTGAGCCGGAGACAAATACCGATCCCCCGGACACTTATAAATCCTGGGGCTTCCGGTGTAGGGATAGAGCAACCCGTCGGCGATAAGTTGGGCATTGGTGTTGTCCGGCGAGGCAGCCCAATCGAGGATTCCGTAGAGCCAATTGGGGGTCTCGACGGGCAGGCCAGTCTCATAGCCGGGGAAAACCTTCCAACCATTGAAGACGCCGTTGTTGACCAGTCTCCCGCTGTTGTCGTCGGTGTAGAGACGCCAAGCCAGTCCCAACTGCCTGTAATTGCCGGTACACGCTATGGCGAGGCTACGGGCCTTGGCTTTGCTCAGGGTTGGCAGCAACAATCCCGCCAGGACCGCAATGATCGCGATGACCACGAGCAGTTCAATCAAAGTGAACGCGCGACTGCAACCCGGTACGCGCGTCTTCACGTTGGGTGAGAAGAAAACAAAAGCCGCACTGGTTTAGCCGCGCTGAAAACGCCGTTACGCAGCAGTGTCCGAGCTCCATCTCTCCGGTCGCCGACGGCTTTGTAGTCTTCTGGCTGACGGAATTTCAACTTCAAGGAATGGCGATCCGGTTGGTGGACCCTGCATTGCGAATTTGGTCTCGAAGCCGAGCGGCGGAGAGCTGTTGGACGCTGCCGTCGGCCAGGACGACATTCCCGCTCCCGTTGTGAATCTCTGTTGTGAACCCTAACTGAGAGTTGGGCATCAGGGTCAAAATGCCTGGCTTGGCGGGTAAGCCGTCAATAGTCAGGTTGCGGTCCCCAGCCAGGACCATTTGGGGCTGGGTTTCATCCGCATCCAAACTCACAAAGTAGCTGATATTTCCACGGCTGAGACGATCCCAGCTCATTGCCGGCGTGCGTTGGCGGTCGTCAGGACAATACAGGACCGACGGGGCCGCCATTTGGTTCGAGACGGTGAGATAATGCTGTAAGACGTCGCCAGTCCACTCGCGGCTGCCGCCGAGGTTAGTGCTCAGCGCCATAGGGAAGAGGTTGGTGTGATCGATCGAGAACTGCCGAAACGCGATGCCAATTTGTTTGAGGTTGTTGCAGCAGTTCATTCTCGTAGGGGTGACCATCCTGCGATTTGCGGAGGGCAGGAACAGGACTCCCACCATCAGGAGGACAACGATGATCACCAGCAGTTCGACTATCGTCGACGCTCTCGCACCCCTCCGCCTTAGAACAGGGAAGCAAGCAGTTTTCATGAGATTAGTTGTTTAAGGCCGAGTAGGATCTAAAACAAGCATGGATTGTGCCGTGGTCGGGTCGCTTTTCGACCCCAGCAGGTCTCGAGGAGCAGCCTAGATAGGGGCCGAGTGGGTTATGGTGACGGCAGGCGCACAGCACGTTCCGATCGGAATAGACACCGATCGGAATAGAGGTTGCACTAGCTCCCACCGCGTGCTATAGGAGTATAAGGTTTCTAATCGCTATGAGAATCAGCCGCTGTGGTTTCGTTCGTCCGGCAGCGTTGCTGCTGGTTGTGATTGGCTCGACGGTAGTGACTGCTGTGGCGCAGATACAACCATTTCTTGGAAACCTAATGCCAAAGGAGGCGGTCAACCAGAGCACGGCGGGGGGTGCTCTCCAGCAAAGGATAGCGATCCCTACGGCGCCGATGTTGCCGGTGACCTACAGCTTGCTTGCCGGCAGCCAACTCATCAACGATTGCCCGGTCTGCGCGCGCCCCTCAATGCCTGTCCCGATGACCGGCACCTTCCAACTGATGGTATTGGAGAGCAACTCGCTCTTTACCAGGTACCAAGTGACGAACGTCTCTTTTACCGCCAGTTCGGCTGCAGGAGCCAATTACCGAGTGACCGGTGATGGCACCTACCAGCAGGGCGGCGAGGTCGCGATCCAACAGTCGATGGCCTTAAGCGCTCCGATCGACAACGGTGGCGAGAGCACCTTGGCCTTGATGGAGAGTGCGACTGAGATCGTGTCGATGCCGTGGCCGCAGATTCAGATTGGCCTCGAACAGACCAATGGGACTAGCTTCCACATTTATCATTTGGACATCGTCGCCGCGCCGGCGCTGCAGTTTACTTCGATCAATCCCACCCCGCAGAAAGGGGGCCTAGGGTTGGAATGGACCGGAAACGCCGGCCCAGTGCAACTCGAAGGTGCGACCAACGCCACTGGCCCGTATTTCCCGGTCGCTTCCAACCTGGTCGGTGGAACTTTTCAGGTCTCCGGGTCGTTGACGAACCAGGCTCAGTGGTACCTTCGCCTTCTCCAGAAGTAGCCCATGGTGGTCATGAACGGCAGGCGCAAGACGGTTAGCAACTATGGCGAGGCTGCTCCTTCCAAGCTCTGGGCGATCGAAAAGCTCATCGACGATTTGATGACTAGGGCGGAGTGGAGAGATTCGCCCGTGGCTCCTGATAAGGAGAGATGACCTGCGGGGTTCGATATGACGCTCTAAGCCATTCACTGCCGATCCTGTCCGGACTCCTCGCGCCGGATTATTCACGTGGCGGTTGATGCGGAGGTTGGTGCAGCGTCGTGGAGCTTGGAATTCCAGATCTCCAGGGCTATAGTTGCCCAAGCCAAACTCCGGCCCATGAACGGCCCGGTCACTTCATATGAATCGCCAATTGCCAGGCGCCGCCAGGACGCCTGGCCTAGGCTACCATTCGCCCGCACGCGCCAGTGCGGCGCCGCTCGGCTATGCTTGCTTTCCTAGCTGCCGTAGTGCTGGGTGGTAGTGTACTTGGTTGCCGCGAGTATTGGGACCGGCTGTTCGAAAACGACGACGAGGCCGCCGCGCGGTCATATTGGCGCTGGGTCATTCGGGGCCTTGCCGTTCCTCTGGTCCTCTGGTCGGTGTTCAACAGCGGCCTGTTGCCGCGGCTACCGACCCTAGTGTTAGGTCTGGAGGATGCGCGCGCTGCCGGCAACTGGGGTGAGGCTTTCGTGGATTGGCTGGGCGCGGTGGCGTTCGTGGACTGCGGCTTCTGGACAGCCATCACTGTGGCGTGGGTGCTGGTGTGCATTTACCTGGATCTTGCGGACGCGATGGATTTGGCGATCATGGCGGTGATCTATGCATTGCCTGCGGCGCCGTTCGCCTGGGCCTGTCTGTATTTCTGGGGTTGGTACGGGTTAGGTTGGGCCGCTACGTGCTGGCTAGCCCCGGTCTGTTATTCCGGGCTTCCCCTGGCGCGGCGCAAGCCGGCGCTTCCAAGCTACTCGCGAGCGATCGCGAAAATGAAGTTCGGCAAATACGCCGACGCCGAGCGCGAAGTAATCCATCAACTCGAAGACTGCGAAGACGACTATCAGGGCTGGATGATGTTAGCGGAGTTGTATGCCCGCCATTTCGGCGACATCCTCGAGGCGGATCTGACGATTCGTGAACTGTGCGAGCAGCCTGGGTTGGGTGGGGGCCAGATCTCCATGGCCTGTCATCGGCTAGCTGATTGGTACCTGACCTTGGCGGCGGATCCAAAGAACGCGCGCGAAGCCCTCGAGTTGATTGTGCACAAGCTGCCGGGAACGCACGCCGCCCGCATGGCCCAGCAGCGCATCGGCCGGCTGCCGTCGAGCCGGGACGAACTGATCGAGCAACGCGAGCACAAGTCCGTCCGGCTGCCCGCGCTCACGGATCCGTTAGACGATATCCTAGGCAGGTCCATCGAGGAGGCTTTGCCCGACCGCAGCGACGCAGTGGCTCGGGCGAATCAGTGTGCCGAGCGACTGCGCGAGGACCCTGACAACGTTGCGCTGCGAGAGCGCTTAGCCGTGATTCTGGCCGAACAACTGCGAGAGGTGGACCTTGCGGTTGAACAAATCGAGCTGCTCATGGGCATGCCGGAACAAGGGGAGGGAAATACGCCGCGGTGGCTGGCGTTGATCGCGTCCTGGGAGATCAAGTACCGCCAGAATTGGAGCGCGGCGCGTCCTTTGCTGGAGCGTTTGGTGCACGAGTACCCCAATTCCCCGCAGGCATTTACGGCCCAACGCCGGCTGCTGCTTGAGGAACGGGAGGGGCGCAGCCGGGCTGCCTCGCACGCCGCCGTTACGCCAGCAACGCCTTGACCACTGTGCCGCTCACGTCAGTGAGCCGGAAATCCCGTCCCGCATGGCGGAAGGTGAGCTTTTCGTGGTTGAATCCCAGCAGGTGGAGAATCGTAGCGTGGAAGTCGTGGACGTGCACCGGGTCTTCGACGATCTCGGCCCCGTAATCGTTGGTTTTGCCGAAGACTAATCCGCCCTTCACCCCTCCGCCCGCGAGCCAACTCGAGTAAGCCTTGTTGTGATGGCTCCGTCCCGTGGGTCCGTCAGTGAATGGTGTGCGGCCGAACTCAGTCGTCCAGACCACGAGCGTGTCGTCGAGCATGCCGCGCGACTTGAGATCCTTCAAGAGGCCGGCGATGGGCTGGTCCACGTTGCGCGCCAAGGGCTCGTGGGTTTTCATGTCTCCGTGGGCGTCCCAGTTGTCCGACGAGCCCACGTCGATGAGCTCGATGAAGCGCACGCCGCGCTCGGCCAGGCGGCGAGCAACCAGGCATTGCCAGGCGAAGCCTTTGGTGCTGCCCCGCTCGAGCCCGTAGAGCTGAAGGGTCGCGTCGGTCTCCTTGGACATGTCGAGGACCCCGGGCATGGCCTGCTGCATACCGAACGCGGTTTCGAACGCGCTGATACGGGCGGCCAAGGCAGGTTCGCCCGGCCGAGCTTGTTGATGCTTGCGGTTAAAGCGATCTAGTAATCCCAGCTCCATCTTCTGGATCTCGGGGGTGGGGGAGCGCCGATTGAGGTTCGGGATCGGTTCCGCTCCGGCCAGCACCCGGGTGCCCGCATGGCAACCAGGAAGGAAATCCGCATCCCACACCTGGCTACCGGCGTAAGGCAACTGCGGGGCCAGGACGACGAAGGAGGGGAGGTTCTGGTTTTCGGTGCCCAGGCCATAGCTGACCCATGAACCCAGGCTAGGACGCTTGAAGGTGACCGAACCGGTGTGGACCCCCAGGGTGGCCTGGAAATGATCGTTGTGGTCACCATTCATCGAGCGCACCAGGCAGATATCGTCGACGCACTCGCGAATGTGCGGGAAGAGCTCGCTGACTTCTGTTCCGCATTTTCCGCCCGGCTTGAACTCCCACATGGGGCTGAGCAGGCTGCGGGACTTTGGATTCTTACTGTCCATGGGTTTCCCACCGTCCGCCACCAGCTTGGGTTTCGGATCGAATGAGTCCATGTGCGAGACACCGCCGGTCATGTAGAGGAAAATGACGCGCTTGGCTTTTGCTGGAAAATGCGGGGACTTGGGCGCGAGCGGATTGGCCTCGGGAATGGCCGCGTCGGCGAGCAATTGCTGGAGGATGCCCGGGAGCAGGATGGAGCCACACACCAGCGACCGAACCATGCCGCGGCGGGAGCAAGAGCAGTTGAAGTGCGACATAGGGTGGCTTAGTCGATATAGAGGAATTCGTTGGCGCTCAAGACCACTCGGAGGTAGCTGGCTAATGCGGCTCGCCCCCGCTGGTCCGCGGGTGTGTCGGTGTCGTGCAAGGCTCGTTCGCAGCGCGCCAGATAATCCTCACCCAGGCGAATCTCCTCCCGGGTGGCGGGCCGTCCGTAGGCGAGACGATAGGCGTAATCGATCCGCCTGGCGGTTTGCGGGAAAACAAGGCCAACGCGGACCGCGAATTGATCGGCCTGCTGGTGAGCGAATCCGTTGTTCATCATGAACAGGGCCTGCAAGGGCGTGGTGCTCACCGGTCGCTCGCCTGTTGGGGCGTTGGGATCCGCCCCATCCCAGACTTCGAAGAATGGGTTCTTGTGAATGCGCGGCTGCATCAGATAAACGCTGCGCCTGAGACTATCGTAGGTCTCCAGAAACGGCGTGTGCTGGGTGTATTTCCAGGTGTTTTGAGGCGGGAACGGATGAGGGCCGCCCTGCGAGCGATCCAGCGAGCCGCTGATCGCGAGTATGGTGTCCCGCACTTCCTCGGCTTCCAGACGACGCCGGCTGAACTTCCAGAGGTAATCGTTATTAACATCTTTGGCTGCGTTTTCCGCGTGGTCGTCGCTGGCGATCTGGTACACGTGAGAAAGCATGATCACGCGGTGCATCCTTTTGATCGACCAGCCTTCCTCGACGAACCGTTGGGCCAGATAATCGAGTAGCTCTGGGTGGGTCGGCTGCTTGCCACGGGCTCCGAAGTCATTCGGTGAAGCGACGATCCCTTTGCCGAAATGGTTCTGCCAGATGCGATTCACCATTACCCGCGCGGTTAGTGGATTGTGGGGTTCGGCAATCCACTCGGCCAATTCCTTGCGGCCGCTCGACATGGATTCTTGGACTTGTTGACCCCCTAGCACCTGCAGGAATCCTCGAGGCACTTCCTCGCCCAGGGCATGCGGGTCACCTTTCTTTTGGATCTTGGCGTTGGCCGGCTGGCTGTCGGCGACCGCATACGCGCGTTCGAAGGGATAGACCTTGGCTTCAAGGGCTCTTTGGCGCGAGTGGGCATCCTCCAGGGCTGCCTTCACCTCCGCCACAGTCGGGTAATTCTCAACCTTGACTTGGTCTTTGCGCTCGGCCGCCAGCGCACCTTCTTTGGCATCGGCCTTGGCTACGACTTTGTCCTGGCGTTCGAAGGAGCGCTTTTTCTCCAGCAGATTCTCGATTCGATCGTCGAGGGCGGCTAGCTCGGTGGTGTCTTTGTAATAGGCTTCGGCCTGGGCGGCGTCCGTCAGGGGGACAAAGTCCTTGGGGTGCTTGTAGATCTCTGTGCCAGGGAATGCATAGCGAGTGCTGTTGAAGATGCCATAAAGCGCGTAATAATCGCGGTTGGGGATAGGATCGAACTTGTGGTCGTGACAGCGTGCGCAGCTCACGCTCAGCCCGAGCATTGTTTTCCCGAGGTTATCGATGATGTCCTCAATACTGAGGTGAAACTCGCTGGCCCGTGAGCCGAACCGGCGAGCGATCGCGAGGTAGCCGGTGGCGACGATGTGTTCGTATCTCTCCCGGTCATTGCCGGCGGGCAGCAAATCTCCGGCGAGCTGCTCCTTCAGAAACTCATCGTAGGGTTTATCCGCGTTGAAGGAATCGATCACATAGTTGCGGTATTTGTAGGCGGCGGGGATGGGATAATCAGAATTGCACCCGGAGGTGTCGGCATAGCGGACCAGATCGAGCCAATGGCGCCCCCAGCGCTCTCCGTAGGCTCGCGAAGATAGCAGACGGTCCACGACGTGCTCGAAGGCCATCGGGGATCGGTCAGACACAAAGGACTGCGTCTCCTCGGGCGTCGGAGGCAGTCCGGTAAGGTCGAATGTGGCGCGCCTGATCAACACCCGCCGATCCGCGTCTTTGGCCGGGGTGAGCCCTTTCTCTTGGAGCTTGGCGAGAATGAACCTGTCGACGTCGGTTCTTGCCCAAGGAGCGTTCTTTACGTTGGGCGGCTGCTGGGGGGCCGGAGCTTTGAACGACCAGTGATTGGACGGTTGGATGGGCGGCGGCGCAGAGGCTTCTTGATCGCTGCGAGGGTCGGGGGCACCCATCTTGACCCAGGTCTCGAAATCAACAATCTCCTGGTCGGTCAGCCGGTCCTTGGGCGGCATTTGGAGATCTTGATCGTGATAGCGGATCGCCTTGATCAGGAGGCTCTTGTCAGGTTCTCCCGCGAGCAAGGCGGGGCCGCTTTCACCGCCCTTCAACAGGTGAGCCCTGGTGTCCAGAAGCAGGCCGCCCTTGACCTTGTCGGACTGTTGGCTGTGGCATTTGTAGCACTTGTCCACCAGGACCGGGCGGATGCGCTTCTCGAACCAGGCGATGCCGTCGGGGTTGCTGTCCCCTGCAGCGAGGGGGAAGGCGCCAAGCGCGGCGGCGCTCAGGATGCAAAGAACGCAACGTGTCAGTCTCAGAAGAGCCATTTCCTGCTAGTGGTAGGTCAGAATTTAGCTGCCGATTTGACGTGACGCAAGCTCGCTCCGGTCCAAGTCCAGGTGAGCTTTGCGGCGTCACTCCGGCAAGTTGAAGAGGAGCCCCTCGTCGGCCGGACAAACGAGGCCGAACGTCGCCCCGACGACTTGACCAAGGGAGCTGGCCGGGGGATAATCCGATCATGACATTGACCGCCGATAAAAAGGGCAGGTTGACTTGTCGGGACTTATTTACTCCCCAGGCCAGTTTCGCCGCCGAGCGAGATGAGCGCGGCCGCATTATTCTCGTGCGCGTGGTGAAACAGGAATCCCGACCTAAAGTAGTCAGACCCGTTCCTTACAAAGGGGGATGGATTATGCCGGGAGAGGTGGATGTGGACAAATTGACGCAGGAAATCAGCGAGGAGCGGCATCGCCACGATGAGAGTTTATTGGGATAGCTCAGCCCTGCTCAATGCACTTGCCTCCAAGGCGGTGTATGACCGGCTGGATGCGGGCGAGAACGTGACGCGATCGCACGGTTACGTTGAAGTGTTCTCACACTTGAGTGGAAGCCCTCAGAGCAACAAAGGCTCTTTCCCAACTGACTGCCTGAACCGGGAGGGTAGAGCCATCAGCCGCCGAAGTCCCCTGCCCGTTCTTGGCCGCGAGAGAAACGGGGCCAAACGGCCTGCGTGATCTCCCAGAGCCGTCGGCGAGTTCGCGAGCGGTTACACAGACTTTGTGGACGGTTGGCTAATCCTCCATGGTGAGCACGACTCGAAACCGGGCTTTGCCGCTGGCCATGCGTTCGTAAGCCTCAGTGACGCTGGCCAAGGGAAATACCTCATTGAGGGAGCGCACACCGGTTAGCGCGCTGAAGGCGAGGGTCTCCTGAGAATCGATCGAGGTGCCGGAATACCAGCCCTTGACCGAGCGTCGGCCGGAAAGCAGGAATATGGGGGAAACGGACATTGCTTCTGCGGCGCCCAGGACCAGGAATGTCCCGTTGATGCCTAGGCCGCCCAGCGTGGCGCTCATGGCGTCTCCGTTGGTTACGGTTGCTAAAATGATCTTGGCTCCGCCCAGTTTGGCGAGCTCCGCCGCAGGATCTACCGCCTGACTATCAATGTAATGCCCGGCACCAAGTTGGTGAGCGAGCCCCTCTTTGTCTTTTCCCCGGGCGATGGCGACGGTCTTAAATCCCATTTTTGCCGCGTACTGAACGCCCAGGTGCCCCAAGCCTCCCAGACCAAGCACCGCGACGAGGTCACCGCCGCGGGCACCGCTGTTTCGCAGTGCGTTAAAGGTGGTGACACCGGCACACATGAGCGGGGCGGCTTCCACCGCCGAGAGCTCCTTTGGGACCAGTGCGAGTCCCTTGGCGGGCGCGATCATGTATTCCGCGTAACCACCGTCGTAGGTGATTCCGGTGATTTGGAGGGCGACTTGGCAGCCGAAGAAGTCGCCACGCCGACAGGGGTCGCAGCAGCCGCAATGGCTTCCATGCCAACCCACTCCGACCCGCTGGCCCACTTTCCATGGGGCCGCGCCCGGTCCTACGGCATCGATGAGCCCGACTACCTCGTGTCCCGGGATCCGCGGGTATTGAACCCAGGGCACGGAACCTTCTTTGGCGATCGAGTCGCTATGGCAAATACCGCAAGCTTGCACCTCGATCCGGACGGTTCCTTCGGTGGGCTCGGGGATGGCTCGTTCCACGATTTCGAACGGTCCCTTTGGTCGAGAGACTTGCACCGCGCGCATGGTCGCCATAAGCGAAGAAGAAACCACACATCTTGGCCGATACCAAATAAAAACTGGCGCGGATGGCTTTCTTATTCATGGGGCCGCATGCTAGAGTTTTAGCTGATGAGTCACTGTAATTCAGGCTTGAGGTTGCGGGCTTGGGCGGCGACATGGCGGCGCGTTCTTGGGTTGGCAGCGGTTCTCGCATGTGCCTCTTATGGCGTGGGCGCCGAGCGGTTGCTTTGGCATGAGGTTCGGCTGGATCGTGAGGGCAAGTTGCTAAGCTGGGTTCGTGGCGATTCGCCTTACGATCAGATCGTCCGCCGGGCTTGGATGGCCTTTAAGCAAATCCCGGTGCAGCCCGACGGCTATCGGACCTACTTCACCTACCCGACATTCTACGGCCCCAACGATGCTCCGCACCCGCTCTACTCGGGCCGCTGGTGGGTCCACAACCCGGGTAGTCTTTGCGCCATGCTCACCGATTCGGCGTTGCTTTATCACGCGTATACCGGCGATCGCGAAGCGTTGGGTCGTGCTCGAGAGATGTTGGATCACTACCTGACGCGTGGAACGACGGAGGCCACTGACGCCTGGTCCCTGGTCCCGTATGCCTGCTCAGATCCCGGCGACCCAGTCTATCAGGGAGCTCACGACGAGCGTTATTGCTCCGAGCAGGACACAAAACCCTGCGGCCGCGGAGATGGCGTTGGTTTTCTGGAGCCGGACAAAGTTGGGGAACTGGGCTTCGCTTATCTACAGTTTTACGAGGCGACGTTGGAGAAGAGATACCTAGAGGCAGCCGTCCGGTGTGGCGACGCTTTGGCCGCAAACATCCGGCCGGGCGACCAGAGCCACTCCCCATGGCCGTTTCGGGTGGATGCCAAGACCGGCCGCCGCGTGCGAGAGGAATATACGGCCAACACGATCGGTCCGATCCGGCTTCTGGATGAGCTCATTCGCTTGCGCCGGCCCCACCAGCGCGAGTATCGACGTGCCCGCGATCAGGCCTGGGCTTGGTTGCGGGAATACCCCCTGCAAAACCACGTCTGGACGCAGTATTTCGAGGACGTGCTCATCTACCCGGACTATCGGACCAACGTGAACCAGTATTCGCCGCTAGAGACGGTGCGCTACCTTCTCGAGCACCCTCAAATGGATCCCCGCAGTCGCGAGTTGGCGAAAGCCACACTCGACTGGGTGAGCCAGCGATTTGCAGCCGACTCAGTCACCATGGCGGGCCTGCCCGAGAAGGGCACCCAGTGGGGAGCGGAAGTGATCTCCGAGCAGGTCAACGATATGGACAAGATGTCTAGTCACACCGCCCGGTACGCGTCGGTTCGGGCGGTGTGGTACGAACTCACTGGCGAGGCTGATTCCAAGGCGCGCGCCTTTCGTTCATTCAATTGGGCGACCTATTCGTCTCGAGAAAATGGCTTGGTGAAGACCAGCATTGATGAAGGCACCGGGTATTGGTTTTCCGATGGCTATGGCGATTACATGCGTCATTTCCAAAGGGGTATGGCGTCGGTCCCGGAATGGGCGCCGCCATCCGAGGATCATCTGCTGCGGTCCAGTTCGGTGGTTAGACAGATCAGTTACGGTGAGCGGGAGATCAGGTATCTGACTTTCGATTCGTCGGCGAGCGAGGTGCTCAAACTGCGGTACCAGCCTTCGGAGGTGCGCTCAGGGAGTAGTCGGTTGGAGCGGGTGCCGGATCTAAATGGGGTTCCAGAGGGATACACCGCAGAGTTGTCGAAGAGCGGAGGATGCGTGATGCGAATCAAGCACACGAAATCGGGCCAGATCCGTATCCAATGGAATAACGGCTAATCGATCCGTGGATTTGGGATCCGGGCTCTCGGCCTGGCGCTCCCTCCATGTCATTCGAGCATCGGTGCGTCTTGGGCAGAGCTCTCGGCGATGGTTTCGGGTTTGATTTCTGGCACCGGGTTAGCGGGTGCAGGGACGGCGAGCGGATGTTCTTCCTTCATCCAATGCGAAGTGACTTTTCCGTCGAACCACGCCCAATTCATAGGATAGACGGCAGGATCGAAGATGACGTGGTAGAAGTGCCAGACCAGAATCGCGAGGCACGCGAGGATGGCTTCGTAATAGTGGATGGTCGTGGCTACCTCAAGAATCCAACGTGGCGCCCAGCGGGTCGCGTCGATTTTGAACCAGATCATCAGACCGGTGCCACCCATGATCAGAGTACCCCAGAGCACGGCCCAGTATTCGAGTTTCTCAGGGTAGCCGAAACGTCCGAAACGAGCCTTCTCGCTCGAGCGTCCTCTGAGGTAACGCACATTCGTGAGCACATCCTTCAGGTCCTTCCAAGTTGGCAGGAGGTCCAGCATGAGCCTTCGCCCAGCCGGATCGCGGATCACATAGGCCAGATGGTAGAGGCCTACCAGCAGCAACGCGGCGCCGGCGACACGGTGGACCCAACGTCGCACTGGTTCAGAGCCGCCCAGCGACCAGGCCAGCCAGGAGTCGGGATACTTTAGGGCGAAGCCAGTCCACGCCAGGACGATGAAGCTCACCACGAGTATCATGTGCTGGACGCGTTGAGAACGATCCATCCGGGAGACGGTGCGTCCGCCATCGCGCAGGCTGACCATGGCCTTACGGCCCCAGGCGAGGAAGTTATGAAGGCTCAGGGCGGCCACGACGCCGAAGATCAGGCCCAGATAAAGCCGCCGTACCCAACGGCTCACCGTGGTTCCTAAATCCTTACCCGAGGCGGGGTCCACGTGAATCTTGCTCAGCGCGAAGTTAGCCGTGGCACCGGGGTGACATTTGCCGCAAGTCTCGACTAAGTGATCCTTGTGGATGCTTGAGAGAGGGTTGGTTGAGGCCAGGATGTTGTGGACGCCGTGGCAACTGGCGCAGTTGGCGGCGCTGGTGGAGCCGTACTGCGCGGCCAGTCCGTGGTAGCTTTCGAAGAACGTTCGAACGCGGTCAGCGGGTAACTTGTATTTCGTGTTTAGCCGTTCGGAGGCGTGGCATTTTCCGCAAACTTGCTCGGCTAGCCTTACCGGGGAGCCATTCTTCAGCTTTTCGATTCTATGCTCGGAATGGCAGTCGGTGCAGGTTGGGGCATCGGAATTGCCCTTGGCCATGGCGACGCCATGAACACTTTGCTGGACCTCCTTGGCCGCCTGCTCGTGGCACTCGCCGCAGGTCTTGGCCAAATTCGAAGGATGCAGAGGAGACGCAGGCGAGCTTGGGGGCAGGATCTCGTGGTTTCCGTGGCAGTCCTTGCAGGTTGCCGCGGACGCGTCGCCGTGGCGCAGGGCGTCGGCATGAACGCTGGCCGCATAACTCGCCGACTGGTTCTCGTGACAAGCGGCGCAAGAGACTGGTTTCGCGGGGACGTCGTCGTCCGGATGCTTAGCCGTCAGATCGCTATGACATTGCGAGCACAAAGTTTTGGCGTGAATCGAGGCGGCCAGCTTTGAGGCGTCGACGAACAAGTGCGTGACTTGGCCGGTGGCATTGGTTTTGGTGAGGTCCTTGTCCGAATGGCACTCGAGGCAATCTTTATTGGGTATCCATTCGCGGGGTGCGGCGGCGGCAAAGGAGACATGGCTCAGCGCCGACGCGATGAGCGCCATTCCAACAATTAGTACTTTCATAGACGACCGAGGTTCGACAAGGCGACGGCTCAGTGGGCCAGGCGCGAGGCCATGGCGTAGATGATCAGCACCAGCAAAATCAGACCCATGCCGAAGAAACCGTAGCCGAAGGAGCGGGCGATGCTTTTCCAACGCTCCCATTCGTCTTTCACCCGGAACGAGTCGAGGCGTCCTTCTTTGACGAGGCGCTCGTACCAACGACGGCGCTCGTGCAGCATTTCGGTCTTGGAGACGCGGCCGGAGAAGATGACCGTATCCATCGGGAACTTCTCGAGACGGAAGTGGGTGTTGAAAAAGTGGATCGTAAAGATGAAACCTGCGGCCAGGAGCGCTTCGTCCGAGTGGACGATGAGGGCGATGTTGATGATCCAGCCCGGGAAGAACCGGGAGAAGAACACTGGGAACCACATCACGAGGCCGGATAAGCCGATGGCAAAAACGCCCCAGAACACGGCGAAGTAATCGAATTTCTCCCAGTAGGTCCAGCGGTCAAACTGTGGCTTGGCGCCCTTGCCGAAGAACCATTTCTGGTGGGCGATGAAGTCGCGCCAATCCTGGAGTGTGGGGATCATGGAGTCCGGGCCGAAGAGCACCTTCCATAGGCGCAGGGGCTGCCATTTGCCGGTAGCGGGGTCGCGCAATGCGGCGCGGTTTTTCCACGCGCTCAGAGTCAGCGCGCCGATGTGAAGCGCAAAGTAAAGGAAGGTGATGAGGGCGCCGAAGCGATGCAGGGCGCGGGCGACTTCAGCGCCGCCGATGACTCCGAATAGGACCTTGGCCCACTGGGTGTAATAGAACTTCAACGGCATGCCCGTGATCACCAGCAAGAGGAAGCTGGTCACAACCAGGAAGTGCAGGAAGCGCTCGAAGGGAACAAAACGCGTGAACCATTCGTCACCTGCTTGAGCTTCCACCTTGGCCTCGCGGAAGGCCTTAGAGTCATGGGCGTAGAGATAGACCGAACGCAGTAGCCAGAGGAGCGTGTGCCCGCCGAAGAAGGTAAAGACGCCGATCAACAGCGCCGTCATCAGCAGGAAGGTGGTGTGCAGGATCGGGTAGTGGCCACCGTCCAAGGGATTTGCGTGCGGGATGTACTTGGCGAAACTGGCGGTAGCGTCGCTGTGGCACTGACGGCAAGTCTGCACAATGTTGCTGGGCGACAGATGCGATGCGGGGTTGGAGGGGGGCAGCACGTCGTGATGGCCATGACAGTCGTAGCAGGCAGCCACGTCCGAGGCGACGTTAGGGCGGCCCAAGGCCATGGCTTTGCCGTGGTAAGTGTCGCGGTAATGCGCGAGGCGGTCTTCATGGCAGCGCCCGCAGCGAGCGTCGCTGGCCATTTTGAAGTGCCCGTTGCGCGGCGTCTCGATTCCATGTGTCGTGTGGCAGTCGGTGCAGACAGGTCCGCGTTTATCGCCTTTGGCGAGCAATTGTCCGTGTACGCTCGCGTTGTAGGTTTGCTCCACCTTCACGTGGCATTTGCCGCAGGTTTTGGCGACGTTGGCCTGGTTGATCGGCGAACTGCGGTCCACGCCGCGCTTGATATCGTGAATTCCGTGGCAATCGTTGCAGGACGGCGCCACGATCAGACCCATCTTCAGCAAGGCGCGCCCGTGGATGCTATCCTCGTACTGGGCGGATACCTCGGGGTACTTCATGCGGTACTCCGTATTAATGCCGGCGTTGTTGTGGCATTTGGCGCAGGTGCGCGGGAGGTTGAGCTTGAACACGGGCGATTCCGGGTCCTTGACGGGGAGGATGCCGTGGTTTCCATGACAATCCGCGCAGGCCGCGGCGCCGGAGGAACCCATAGCTCGGCTCATTCCGTGAATGCTGTTGGCGTAGTCCTTGACGGCGTTTTCGTGGTTCCCCGGTGTGGGCTGAGAATGGCAGCTTACGCATTGTGCGGGCGGCAGGCCCGCGTCGTGAACCAACTCCTTCACTCCCGCATGGCAGTCCACGCAGTTGAGTTTGGCGTGGACGGACTTGGCGAACAGGTTGGTCTGGAAAAGGGGCAGGGGAACCGTCTTGCCGCCGACCTTCCAGGTTTGGGTCGGGTCGGTGTGACAATCGAGGCAGTCGTTATTGGCCAGGATCTCGGCTACAGGCTTTTTGGTGTCGCCGGCATCTTTCTCCGCCGCCTGCAAACCAGCGCTCAGCACTGCCGCGAACAGGAGGACCTGAACGCAATCCCACGCGATCTTTCCGCAAGCTCTCAGCAGGGGTCTGGATCGGTTGTTTAGCGTCGGCTGTTCACAACCCGCCGTTGTGGCAATCGCTGCAAAGATAGGCCTTGTCATATTCGTCTCCCGGGTGCTTGAAGGTCTGGCCGTGAGAATCGAACTTCTCCAGATCGGCTCCGCTCCCTTGCGCCAAAATGATGTGGCAGGCGTTGCAGTCATTGGCCTTGATCATCCGCTTGCTATCACTCGCCACGTGCTTACCGTCGTGACAGCGGAAGCACCCCGGCCAGTCTTTATGTCCGATGTTGTCGGGATAGAATTTCCAACTCGCCTTCATTTCGGGGAAGAAATTGTCTTTGTAGATTTGCTGGACCGCGTCGATGGTGGGACGGACTTTGGGTTCGTTGGGATACTGTCCGGCCAGGAACGTCGCGATCTTCTGCAGGGCTTGGGTCTGGTTGGTGTAAGGCTGGAGCAGGGCGAACACGGCGTTGGTCTTGATAAAGGGCAGGGTGGCGTCGATGTTCCCCAGCGCCATGGCCAGGTTCACGGCGTTGTTGGGCGATTCGAGCATGTGGGCGGGCCGGTTGTGGCAATCCATGCAGTCCATTCTTCGGACCGTGTAGTTTGCAGTCGAGTTGGTGAACGAGGCGGATTTGAACTCGGTAACGACCCCTTGGCGGTCGGTCATTCGCACCCAGGGTATCTTTTGCCTGCCCTCATCGGTGGCGATGTACTCGATTTTGTTGCCGACGTTCATGTGCCAGTGGATGCCTTCGCGGGGCCCGTGAGATTCGTCCGCGCCCCCGACCTTGAGGAGCATCCGGACGGAGTAGACGGGGTTGGTCTGATCGCTCAGGAAGGAGGTGAACGTCCGGTCCATGTTGCCGACGAACCGCGCGGGCCAATGGCACTGTTCGCAGGTTTCCTGGGCGGGGCGCAAATTCTTGATGGGTGTCGGCACGGGCTTGGGATATTTGTTGGCGATGGTGGCGTAGACCTGGTAGGCGCCCGAAAGTTTGGAACGGACGTACCAGGTTGCGCCTTTGCCGATGTGGCACTCGGTGCAGGAGACGCGCGCGTGAGGAGAGTGCTTGTAGGAGGTCAGCTCGGGTTTCATGACCTCATGGCACGTCTCGCCGCAGAATTGCACCGACTCGGTAAAATGGTAGGTGTGGTAGCTGCCGAGGGCCGTGAGAAGCAGAAAGAACGACCCGGCGAGCAGGAATACGTTGAGCATTTTACGGTCGTGGGGGGCGGAGAAATTGATCATCAACGGGGCCGCAGTTTCTCCTCGTGCCCGCATGCGGCGCCGCTGACGCCAGATCCCCAGCACCACGAACATGAGGCCGCCCATCAAAAAGGCCGGCGCCACCATGTAGGTCAGGATGCCAACGTAGGGGTTGGATGATCCCGAGAAGAGCTCCAGGGCGAACAGAAATAGGAAAGCAAAGCAGCTGCCGGCCATCACGATCAGGCCGAAAAGGCTGAGGCTGTTGCGCAGGAACCCGAGGCGGGAAGCGCGGGGCAGCGGAGGTTCTTGATTGCTCATAGGTCGCTCTTTCGCTCGCGAATCGAAATCATCACGCCTAGATCATCGGAATCTCTGTAGTTATTGACTTCCCTAATCTTGTCCAAGGCTGATCGATTATTGCTCTCATGAGGTAAAGAAAGGAGCGGTGCTAGCGAGAAAAGCGAAGTTGCGGGTCAAATCGCCCACCTTATCTTGGCGCCTACGTTGAGCCCCTTGAGAGCGGCCACCGCACGATGCCGGATGGTTGGGGCCATCGCAAAAAAACGTGGCGACGAAGGTTCGGGAAGTCGCGACCGCGAATGGGCATGGGCCACACCCTGGCGGGATGAGCGCCGCACTCGATTTGCCGCCTGGCGCGGGCTCAGGTCCACTGTGCGCAAGATCCGCAAGCGAGGCTTGCAGCCAGCGGGTTGGTTTCCGAAACGACATCTCGATCCTGGCGGGCGGCAGACAAACGACCACCGGTTCCCCCTTTCGTGACCGGTATCTGTCGGGCGCACCTTTGGTGAAAAGGGACGCCCCCTTGCGATGATCCGCGTTCCGGGGCTTAACGACAGGTTCATTGGCCCCGCACGGCTAGGCCAAACGCCTATTGCTTGAACTTGCGCATGTAGGCGACCAGATCCTTGACGTCCTGGTCGCTCAGCCCTTCGGAGGGCTTCATTAGGCTCTTGTCGCCACCTTTTTCCTTCAGACCTTCCTTGATAGCCTTGATGGCATCTTCATCTTTGAGCTCGGCCTGGACCTTAGCATCGGTGTAGTCCTTGGCGCCCAGTTTCTTGCCCATCTTGGTTTCGCCCTTGCCATCGGCACCGTGGCATTTAGCGCAGTCCTTCTCGTAGGATGCCTTGGCATCTCCGGCCTGAGCCGGGAGGGCCATGAGCGCCGCGAGGGCGCATCCGAGGATCAGCAGTTTTTTCATAGTTTTACCTTTGAGGTTTCTGAGGATAGGGCTTGTTTGTCGGCGGGATGATCGACAGATCGCAAACCTGCGCGACAGGCCGTGCCACTCAGCCCGGCCGGTGCCGAATCAAACAGGCGTTTATCCACGAATTGTCATTGTAGAGATCGGAGCCGGAGCTGCTTTCGTTTCTAACGAGGCGCGAGTTGATTGTTGTTCGGTACCCGCAGGTCAGATGGCGTTCACTTCGGAGGTGGAGCTCCCGTGGGCGGACCAGCGTTCGGCTCGCAGGAACAGCCGCAGGAACACACCGAGGATCACGAACGGCAACAGGATCAGGGCCACGGCCAAGAGCCAGCCTTCCTGGCCGGAAAAATCGAACTTGTAGGCGGTGAACCCGCGGAGGCTCTTGGAGAAGAGTTGTCCGCCGATCACCACGTTCCATCGCATTGCCAGCACTCCAAAGAGGATCAAAAGGCTGGTGACGAAATAAACTCGTTTTCGAACCACGACCGCGAGCCTTTGGCCAAACAACTGGATCGCGCCCAGGAGAGCGAGGGGCACCAGCGTGCCTAAACAGGCTTGAATGACGAGCAGGCTGTAGAACAACTTGCCGAACGCAAGCGACTTGAGAATCTGGATGCCCTCCTCAGCCGAGTAGAGCCGATGCATCCAGTCCAGGCCCTCGATGGAGGCGTCGATGACCAGCGCGTAGAACAGGTACTTCTTCATGGTGTCCAGGCACTGGATGTCCGCTTGCCGGCGCCGCGCCCAGCACAGCACCATGTAGACGAAGCAACAAAGGGCCATGCCGGAGACCATGGCTGAGAAGATGAAGATGATGGGCATAAGGACGTTGCCCCACCACGGATTGGCCTTGATTGAGCCGAAGATGAAGCCGACATAGCCGTGCAACAAGAATGCGGAAGGGATTCCCACCACCGAGATGATTTTGCTCATGCGCTCATCCAAGTGCACTGCTCGCGGAGAAAGATCGTTCACACCCAAGGTGAACAGGCGATAGATGACGCCGCGAAATCCGCCGTCGGTCTGGGACCAAAGGACAAAATCCCGGCGGTAATCCAGCCACAGCTCCAACAGAAGGACAGCCATGAGGTACCAGGCGTAGACGAACCCAAACATCGCCATGGGGGAGCTCAGGTGCGGTGTCATCATGACTTCGAGGCACCGCTCCGGATGGCCCAAATGCAGCAGCAGCGGCAGCGGGGCGCACATCAGGAAGGCCAGGGCCGTCAGCAACGACATCCGATAAACGGGTTCAAGGACCTTGACGTTGAATACCCGCACCAACGAGGCCATGATGAACGCCCCGGCGACCAAGCCGGTGATGTAAGGATAAACGACGATCAGCACGCTCCACAGCGGCTGCAAGCCGCCTTCGTTGGGATAGACATACCCCTCGATGCTGGGCAGGGCTTCGACGATGTTATTGGTCAACTCCAGGCTCATGTTATCGGACCTCCATATCCAGTCCGGCATAGAGCACGCGCGGCTTGGTGCCCAGATGCGGCTTTAATGGCTCGGCTTTGCGGGTTTCGAAAAAGCGCGTGATCGGGTCGTTTTCCACAGGATTCTTGAGGTCGCCGAAGATTCGCGCTTCTCCAGGACAGACTTCAACGCACGCCGGTCTCAGCCCACGGGTGATGCGGTGATAGCACATGGTGCATTTCTCCGCGGTATGGGTGACGGGATTCATGAAGCGGCAGCCGTAGGGACAGGCTTGGATGCAAAAGCCGCACCCGATGCAGTACTTTGGGTCCACCAGCACGACCCCATCAGGGCTGTCGAACGTGGCGCCGACCGGGCAAACCTGGGCGCAAGGGGAGTGCTCGCATAAATTGCAGAGTTTCGGAACGTAGAAGCCGCGCAGGATTTCTTCCTTGGGCACGAGATCCGGGAGACGCGTCCCGGCCTTGCGCATGCCGCCATTGACCGAATCCACCACCACCTCCCCGCGCGCGTCTCCGGAGCCCGGCTTGGGGCGTTTGATGATGTAGCGCTCGATCCAGGTGCGGAAATAGTACGGGGCGTCGGGCACGTTGTTCTCGGTTTTGCAGGCTTCGACACAGGCGCCGCAGCCGATGCAACGTTCGACGTCGATCGCCATGAGCCATTTGTGCTTCAGGGGATCGTAGCCCTTGGGCGCCTCGCTGGTGGCCAGTCCTTTTTGCACGGCTGCCTTGGCGGCCCGCGCGGCGCTGAGTGTTAGCACGCCGCCGATCGCGCCAGTGAGCGTGCGCAGGAGACCGCGACGCGACACCGGCCCCTTGGCCGCGCTGACGGGGGCTGGGTTGGGGCCAGGCGGAACCTGTCCAGGCGCGGCAGATGGCATCGAGTTCATGGTACCTCGTTGGGCTGATGGGGCACGTGGCACTCCACGCAGTGTTGCCCGTTGTAATGGTTCTTGGGGTTGATTTGGTGGAGCCAGACAGGCCGGGCAACATCCCTTTCATGGCAGCGCGTGCACAAGCCGTCGGTCGGACGTCCCAGGGTCACACCCGGGTCATCGACATGGGCCAAGCCGACGCCGTGGCAGGACTCGCAGGAGACCGTCTTGTGCTCGGCCTTGGCCAGCTTTTGAACCTGTTCCGAATGGCACTCGTCGCAGGCTTTCCTGCCCGCGTACTTGCGAGGGCGGTCCTGGAGGAGATGGAGGGCGTCGCCCCGGAACCAGCCGTACTGTCCGAAGGAAGGCGGGGTGAGGAAATAGCGGGCGGCGGAGTAGCTGGTCACGATCCCGACTGTCAAGAGCACCAAGCGAAAGATCTGGGGCGGTATTCTCATGTGCTTCGTATTACGGGAGGGCGAGCGGTGGGAGAGTGGGAAAGCGCCTGCGAGGGTCGCGGTTCATTTGAGGCGCTAAACATGGTTTACTTTAGATCGGACAAAATCTACTTGGCTCTAGAGGCTTTGCTCCACGATATTTGCCGACTTCTTTGCATTTCTTGTGGTGCCTCGAGATTCAGCGCAAAAAAAACCCACCTCCCTAGAGCCGAGGGAGGTGGGCGATGAACGGAACGAATGAACTTATCAGTACTTCGGAGAAATCACTTCTTGAATTTACGGAAATAGGCCACCAGATCTTTGATCTCCTGGTCGCTTAGGCCTTCAGCCGGCTTCATGAGGGTTTTATCCGTATCCTTCTCTTTGATGCCCTCTTTAATGGCCTTGAAGGCTTCCTCGTCCTTGACGGCATCCTGGTTCTTGGCGTCGCTGTAGTCTTTGATGCCCAGCTTCTTGCCCATCTTGGTGTCGCCCTTGCCATCGGCTCCGTGGCATTTGGCGCAGCTCTTGTCGTAATTCTCCTTGGCGTCGGCTGCTTGAGCCGAGGCAAGGGTAGTGACCAGGACGGCCACAGCAAGCAATGCAATTCGTTTCATAAGTCTATTGAATCTATGTCGTTTTTCTCTGCGTTCACTCCTGATTGACCTTTCAGACCCGTCTCGTATTCATCGTTCTCGTCCGGGGCTCCCGCGACTTGCGGACCCGGCTCGGGGCGTCCGGCTCAGGATGGGTGGGCGGGTATCGTCGAGCCAGGTAGTCAAGCGCCGTTGCTTTCGCGGCTCAAGCGCCTGATTCTCTAGGACCCATCGACCTGCGTCACACATTGGTTTGACTATCGGTGCGGGCAGGGGGATCGGCTAACCCCATTTTGGCGTACCCATGCCATAATTTGTTGCGGCGGGAGACCGAGGGTTCGCTGAATCCTGGATCTTACGGGCCCGTCGTTCGAGAAGTTCGAGAAATCAGCGAAGCGGCGCGGTCTCAGACCGCCGCAACGTAGGGGGTGTCAATGCCAGGCTCCGCCGATCCAGAGACGGGGCCGCACTCAGTGGCGACGTAACTGCAGCCGGTGATCAACGCGCCGAGTTTGATGGAATTCGAGAGCGGGCAGTTCGGTGAGGGTAGGGGATTCGGTCTCCTGGAGCAGATCGCGGGCGCGCTGCTGGAGTTCTTGCCAGCGGGGCCACTCGAGCGGGGGGGCGTGGCTGATGCGGCGGAGGAGGCTGCGCCATTCAATGATGACGCGATCGATGTCTCCGGCGCCGACCAAGTCCGTGATCCAAGCATGCTTGGCGGCAGGGTTCCGCCGAACCGCGGAAACGACCTGTTCGGCGCCCGCGCCGTATTTGGGAGGGAGGCCGTTTTCGAGGTAACCCGGGACCGATTGGAGGCCGTAAGCTTGATGGCACACGATGGCGAGGCGTCCGCCCCAGCGGTTGTCATCTCCGCAAAACCGAAATCCCGCGTCGAGGTTTGCCAGATCGTAAAGCAGCTCGTCCATGGGATAGGAAGCATCCTCGAGCACGGCGGCAATCGCGAGGCCATCGCCTTGAGAGAAAAAGCTCACGATCCTTCCGCGCCGGGTTGGCGCGCCGCCGGCATCCACCAGGCCTAGGCGACGCCAGAGCATGGCCGTGCCGGTGGCGGTCGGGAGCTGGCGGCAGACCGGTACTAGCTCGCAGCGGGCGCAGTCGGGGGGAAGGACATCGCGCTCATCGGGCTTCCAGAGAGCCACGCCGAGAGCATCCACGGGCACGCGGAGGGTGAGTTCGGCCAGACTCAAGTACGCCACGATCTTGGGGGGTGAAGTGACGTAGCGGATGAGCGGAGTCCGTTGCTGGGCAAATCGCTGGGCCAACAGGGGCGCAACGGTCTGCTCCCAAACCGGCAAAGTGGTTTGGCGCCCATTCCAGTTAGTTAACCGGCGCACCCACTTGGTCAAATAAACGAGATTGCTTGCCGTCTGCTCTGCCACGGTCACCGATCGGCCGTAGACGGGTCCGTCCGCCGACTCATCCACGACGCACAGCGTCCCCGTGCCGGACTTCTGCAGGGCCCCCGATTCTGTCAGGACTGGGCGGGATCGGCGAGGGGCAGGGTCGTTTGCCTGTGTCTCAGGGTGAGGACCAGGCGCAGCAGACGGCTGGCCGAGTGTGGGCGGCACGAACGTGCGAATATCACGCAAGGCCTTCTCGATCTCAGGAGGATAGGTCTCCCACTCGCCGCCGCTGCCGAGCATCAGGCGCACGCGCTTTCGCACGTGTCTGGCCCGCTCGGCATCGGTGCGGAGCCCGCAGGGCGTGTCGGGGTGCTTGAGCGATTCTTCGACCCCGAGGAAGATGGGGCGGGTGGTGAAGAGGCGCTCTTGGATCCGCACCGCCTCGCCAAAGGGCTCGCGCCCTTGATCCGCCGCGGCGGCCATCAGGCTAAGCAGCGCGCTCCAGTCCGCCATGCCGTTGCGCGAGAGATGCCCGGCATGAGCGTCCAGCAGCCGCAGTTCATTGGCCGTCACCAGGACGAACCCGGTTTCGTCGATGCCCCTGCGCCCGGCACGCCCGAACATCTGGAGGATTTCGTCAGGCCGCAGGGCTTGTTCACGATCCTCGCGCCGGTAGGAGTCGCCCGCGAGAGCCACGCTGCGAAGCGAGAAATTGATGCCTGCAGCCAGACCCATGGTCGCCACCACGGCCCGGAGCTGGCCAGCCTTGGCCAGGGGTTCGACGACGCCGGCTCTGGCTGCGTAGCTCAAGCCGCTATGATGGTAGGAAACGCGGCTCTTGAGCATCTTGGCGAGGGATTCTCCCACGAGCAGCTTCTGGGCGGGGGTGAGCTGGAGAGGATTAGGAATGGGAAGCTGCCTCGCCAGCTCCGCCGCCAGCGCCTCTGCCGCCTGGCGGCGTGGGGCGAAAATCAATAATGGACCCAGATCTTCGGCGAGGACCTTGGCAACCAGCCGTGGCCAGTAGCCATGGATTTCGCTTGGAACGTGGTAGCTAAGGCTGGTGGCGTGCACCTCGTCCAGCGGGACGGGACGGTGATCGTGGCGGATGAGGACGGCATCGCGGCCGAGCCGCCGGAGCCATTTGACCACGTCCTGGGGGTTGGCCACGCTGCCGCTCAGCAGTAGCAACTGGGTTTGGGCCGGCGCCATGGCCATGGCCAACTCGTAATTGAGGCCGCGGTCCGGATCGCCCAGCATCTGGTACTCGTCCACGACCAGGAGCACCGGGCCGTCGCCTTGGATGAGCCGATTCTTCTGAGTCTCGAGCGTGGCGACCAAGGTCGGCGCCTTAAGATTCTCCGCCAGATCTCCCGTAGCGATCCCGACGTTCCAACCCCGTGCCCGCCATTCCGCCAGTTTATCATTGGCCAGGGCCCTGGTTGGGACCGTGTAGATGGCCTGGCCGCGGTGGCGGCCCTGGTTGGACCAGAGCTCGAAGATGAGCGTTTTTCCGGCCCCGGTTGGGGCATGCACGACCACGTCCTGACCGGCACGCAAGGCATTGATGGCCTCCTGTTGCCAGAGATCGGGAACCACCACCTGGTTGAGTACCGGCAGTCCCGCGAGTTGCTCGGCGAACGTTTGCACAGCGCCAACATAGTCGAACCGAATCGTTCCGGCATAAAGTTTTTTCCTGGAACAACTCAGCAGGGGAACGGCAAAAAAAAGAGACCGGGCTTGCGCCCGGTCTCTCGTGAATTAGGACGGCTCTTCTACTTCTTTATACGTCCGAAGAGCATGGATGATGTGGGGGTGAATGTGTACGGGCTAGCGGCGCCCGACACGTCGGTCCACGGTCCGGTCACGGCAGGTGCGGCCTCGAGGGTTCCGCCACCGGTCCAGGTGATCGTCAAGGTGCCATCGGCATTCGCCTTGATGCTAGTGAACTGAGGTTTCTCCACAGTGCTCGCTGGTGCGAACAGGATGAAGTCGAAGTCACCGTTGCCGGCGTTGAATCGCAGCGTCTTGGTGCCACTCAGGGTGATGGCCGCCAGAGTGTTAGTGGTGGCTGCGTCCTTCATCGGGACGAGGGCATTATTGCCCCAACCGCCGGTGCTGGGGCCGTCGAAGGCACCCAGAATCGTGGTCGCCCCGCCCGTGACGTCCTCGAGATTGCCGCCGATGCGGGTGGCTGAGGTCGTGGCGTCGCCGTGTGAGAGGGCGGCATACACGTTGTATGAGCCCGCCGGGAAGGTGCGGGTGTAGTTGTACCAATGGCCACCTTCCCAACCCAGGCGGTAGTCACAGGTCACTTCGCCGCCGCCGCGGTCGTAGTCGGTGGCGATGCTAACTGGAGTGCGCACGGTGTTCGGATAGCGATAGAACGGATTGTCGCTGTCGTAACCGCCGCTGTAGTCTGTGCCGGAGACGGCACCCAGGCCGGCGTAGGCCCCGCCCGCGTACGGCATCACGCTCGCTGCAGGCTTGGTCTGTCCGCCGCCGAAGTCGAAGTCGGCTGCCTCGATCCAGAAGGTCGGAGTGGCCGGCAACCCGACGATGAACCTCCAGCTGACCGTGCGGTCGCCGAAGGTCAGCGCGACATCGTTCGTGCTGCCCATGGCAAATCCGGTTGCGGGCTTGTAGGTGACGGTGGTTTCACCGGCTACCTTGTTAGCTGTCGGCGTTACCGCCGCGCCGTTGATGGTCATGGAGATGGTGGTGGTGTCCACCGGGGTGGATCCGTCCACTAACACGGCCGTGACCGTGGCGTCCTGACCTGCACGACCGGTGCTTTGTGAACCATCCCAGCTACTGCGGCCTGGCGCGAAGCTCTTTACGTAGGTCGGGCCCGTGCTGGCGACCGGATACTGATAGGCCTTGATACCGCCGTTGGCGGTGTCACCGACCAGTGCTTTCTGAACGTTGTCCGCGTACCACGGTTTCTTGACGCTGAACCATTCTACGCTGTTGCCGCCGCCGCCTTCTTCAAACACCAAGCGGAACGGATAGAGCCCGGCCTTGGTGATTTGGACGGCGAACCGGGTGTAGCCCCAGTTGTCGGTTCCTCGGCCACCGCTGTACTCGCCTACGACTACGGGGAAGGTGCCCCACTCCTTGCCATCGCCAACCATGAGACGGAAGCCGTCATCGCTGTTGACGCCCATGACATAGATGCCGGGCTGCAGATCAAGGACGGTGCGGATTTCCAGAGCGTAGTCGTCAACTCCGTTTTCGGGTAGATCCGTCCTGGTGTTAGTGATGCCCGGCATGTCTGGGGCGGTGGCTCCCCAAGTTCCATCATCGGGGAAACTGCCGGCGTTGCCGCCTGCACCCGGATTGTCCGTGGGTCCACCGTTGTAGTTGATGGCAAGGATCTCAACGAAGGAGCCATCCGGGCCGTTGAAGGCCGATGGGAAGGTAAGATCGGCTATGTTCGGCCAGCCAAGCGTTTGATGGACATAGGCCTCACCAATGGCTGTCGTGTTCCCCGGTTGGTTATGGGAGGTCGCGCCGTTGTTGGTGGCGGCGATCTGCCAGGTCTTGATGAGGAAGCCCAGTTTTGTGGTGTCCACATCGGCGGCCTTCAGAGCCATGCTCGCCGGGACGACGGTAGCTTGGGTGATGGGCGTGAAGGAATTGGTCCCTGCATAGGTGGTGGCGCCATCGCTAAAGGTGATCACGAAGGTGTCCGCCTGCAGCGGCAGGAACGGAGCCGGGGTGTAAACCACCTTGCTGACCTTGCCGTTCTTGGTGATGGTGGGAGTCACCGTGGCACCGTTGAGGGTCAACTTGATGTTGGAGACCGCGGTGGAACCATCGGTTATCTCAAATACTACTGGGGCGTCCGCTGTTGGAGCGCGGCCTGAACCGACGGGAGGATCCGTGAAGGAGACCGCGGCGGGCTCGGCACCGTTGTTGACCGCAAACGCCTTGAGGGAGACATTGGTCGTCAGATCGTTGACCAGCGCCTTCGCGCCGTCGACATTGATGGCCGTCCATTCCAAACTGACGCCGCCGCCACCTTGGAAATAGACCGTCCGGAAGGGATAGACACCGGGTTGAGAGATATAGACCCAGCCGGCGACATCACCCACACCTTTGTTTTGATCAGCTACAGCTATGGTCTGCGAGTTGAGGATTTCCAGCGGGTTGGCGGCGGTGGTCATCTTGAAGCCGTCGTCGCTGGCGAAGATCAACTGGTAAGCACCCTGTGCGGGGAACTGGATGTAGGTAACGAGCTGCATCGCGAAGTCATCGACGCCGCTGTCTCTTGGAGCCGTCCCTGGAAGACCAGGGAGGTTGGGCGCCGCTACGCCGTTAGCGACCGTCCCGTCATCCGGCCAGTCGCCGACGTTGCCACCAGCAGCGGCTCCGTTGTAATTAATGACATTGGTCTCGTTGAAGGTATTGTTCGGACCTTTGTATAGGGTCATGTCTGCCGTGTTGGGACCCAGGTCGCCGTGGAGGATGCGTTCCGCCGAAGCAACCGCGACCCCGGTGTTGACGTCCGTGGCGTGCGTCACGCCAAGGGTGTCGGATTCATCGACCTGGTAAATGTTCAGGATGAACCCGGGCTTGGAGGTGTCGATTCCCTTCGCTGCAGTTGCCGGATCAATAGTGGTGAAGGCGATTCCAGCAAAGGTATTGGTCTTGGACACGGTCGTGCCAAGGCTGTCTTTGGCCGAGACAACCACGGTGTTGGTCACGCCTGGAGGGAATGGCACCAGTGGGTTGCTGTACTTGGCCGTGGTAACTCCATTGGTGTCTTTGGACACGGTGAGGTTGGCCGTAATCGGCGTACCATTCAGCGACAATTTGACGCTGCTGGTGTCTACTACCGATTGGCCCGAGTCGCTCATGCTCTGCGTAAAAGCGGTCGGACTGACCGGGACGGCGCCGCCGATGACAAAAACGCTCGAAGGGATGGTCGTGATCTGCACGTTGTCCACACCAATGTTCGCGGTATTGCCACCCACGCGTGCGGCCATGAGCAGGCGTCCAGGCGAGGGACTGAAGGTGGTCTGGAAGTTCGTCAGCATTTGCGTATTCTTCCACCAGACATTCAATAGTCCGGTTTGGTCCAAGCTCACCTTGAGATGAACCCAGAACAAGTTCGAAGCGCAGCCGGTGCCATCATAGGGGCCCGTGCAGATGCTCAGCGGATCTGTGGCAGAGGGCGCTACGGTCGAGCCTTCTTGCGTGGTTCCGTTGGGCATCGCGATCGTCGTCACCACCGTGCCATCCACCCGGATGTCGAGGCCGATGCTGTCCAACGTAAGTCCCGGGGCTACCTTGCCCACTGCGGGCGGGGTCGGCGGGTTGTTGTAATTACCGCTCTGCCACATGTCGAATCCGATGCTCAGACCGGTCTGGGTGCCCTCTTCCATTAGGCTGACATCGCCGCTGTTGCCGTTGTCGGAGAACTGCCCGCCGTTGGAGGAGACTTGGTTGTTCATGTCCGGGAAGGTGTCCCCCGCGGTGAGTGCGGCCAGGACTGGATCGCTATTTCGGACATAGTTGATGCTGAAACCGTCGGCCGGAGCCGGGTTGCCGTTGCCGATGCGCAGATCGCAGTCAAACGTGAAGCCGGCTACGACGAGTCCCTTGTCGAAATCATCGAAAAGGACGCCGCCGCACAGATAGGAGGAAAGGCCGGTTCCGCCTGAACCGCTGCAATCCGGACTGGCGAAGGTCAGCTGCAGGTAGCCGTCGCCCGCGATGCCCGCGACCGGGCCGTTGGTTGTGCCGCCCATTGGGCCGGCGCCGCCGCTCTGGATCCAAGCCGCGCTGCCGGTATGCGCCGTGGTCGAGCCATCCCACAGTGAGCCCCCGTAGTCCAGCACGGAGGTGGGATCCTTACTGAAGTCAGTTGAGAAGGTCCCTGCCCGGGCCTGAGCCCCGGTGAGACCGAGAATCGCCAACAGCCCTGCAGCTGCTAGCAACTGTGTTGGTTTGGTTTTTTTTGGATGCATAGTTTTGACTCCTTCGGCACGTCGCTGGAACCGAAAACCCGCCCCGCACAAAACGCGTGAAGACGGGCCTCCACAATGACATAAGGAGATCCTAGCCATGTTTCCAGTTATCATGCCGAGAGGTTATGGTCATTGAACTACCATAGTCGTGTATGCGTCAACACATTTTGTACTTTTTTCGTCCTCCATGTTGGACCGCTGATAGGGTCGAAGGATTTATGTGTAAAACATTGATAGTAAGGATTTTAGAGATAGTTATTGAGGCCAGTTGGCCGCTGTTTTTGAGCCGTTGATGTTCTGTTTAGAATGGTGGTTTATCTTAATAATTAGCGTACAATGATTATGTGCTGTGATCTAAGAATACGGCGGCATCTTAATCTGCTATCCTCGAACAATCACATATTTCACAACAGTCAATATGAGTTATTAGAATGATATCAAACTTCGCCGTCCAACATCTCTCCACTGCGGCTTGAGGTTGGCGGTTAGCGGACGGGGATCCCAGGAGGACTCGCTTCCGGACTTGCCTCGCCCTCCCCCCCTCCCAAGTCGCGGGCACAAGATTGTGGCCGCGCGGTCGAGTCGGGAATCCGACCCTGGCGCGATGCCACCAGGCAGACCCTCTCCTTAGTGCGGCAGGTCGCTAGTAGTGGTGCGCTTGGTCGTCCGCATTCCAATGCTTGGTGGCGTTGGCGTTGAGCGAATCGAACAAATCCTTGGCTCGCATGCTCTCAACGTGTCCGTCGCAGAAACCCATGTTCCAGCGCCCACCGTGGCGCTGCAGGCTGGCCTGAACTGCCGGATCGCCGCCCTGGGAACCGCTTGTCAAGGCTTGGTAGAGGCCACCCTTGTAGGCACTGGTGGAGAAGGCCAGATTGAGCCAATGAAATCCGACTGCTGGGGATTGGCCAGGGGCGAGGACGGAGTCGCCCAGGGCGACCATATCGCTCGGGCTAACGATTTGGGCTTCCGGAGTTGGTTTCCAGAGCGCCCCGGCCTCATCCCAATACCCGCCGAGCCCCATGCCGTTCATGGCGGCAGAACCGTCCTGGTTGTAGGCGTAACTTCCGCACAGGGCCTCGATCCTCGGCCATGGATGAAATAGTCCGCGCACACGATTGTATCCCGGGCAGGCATAAACCCCTCTTCCCGGACCCAGGTAAGAAATGCGGCCTCCGTAGAAGCCGGTGTAGTTGGTCTCGGGCCATGAGGCGCCGACAAAAGGTTGGAGTTGAGCTGCCCAGGTAGTGTCCTGGTCTCCCGGGTAGGCTGCATATTCATGCACGTACATGGCAAGGCCGACATCGATTTGGCGCAGGTTGCCGCGGCAAGCGATGGAATCGGCTGTTGACCGGGCGCGGCTGAGGGCTGAAAGCAGCATCGCTGCCAAGATCGCGATGATGGCAATGACAACCAGGAGTTCAATGAGCGTGAAGGCGGTACCGTTCTTAGAGGTTCGGCCAGGGCCAAGGACGCTGGTGGAATCGGCTTGCGAATAGGGCCCTTGCACAGGGGCGTTCACCATGCGTTAGACTTGGGCTTGGCCACGGCAATGTCAAGACCGCGGCTCGGCGAGAGCAGGATCAGGGCGATGGTTGGGGGGGGGATTTGGCTTTGCGCAGCGTGTCGAGGTAGGTGCGGGCCTGCTCGTTTTGTGGATCCAGGCGAAGAGTCTCCTCGAATTGGGCGGCGGCCTCGTCCAAGCGGTTGCGGCGCGCCAGTGTCACCCCGAGGTTCAGGTGGGCGAGCACATGGTTGGGGTGGAGGCGAACGACCTCCTCAAATTCGGCTTCCGCTTCAAGGAGTCGTTGGTCCACCGCATACTCCACGCCCAACAGGTAGTGGGCCTCGTAGAAGGAGGGACGCAATCCGATTGCCTCCCGCAACGCTGCCAGCGCCTCGGGCCGCCGATGTAGCGCGGCAAGGGCATTGGCACGGTCAAGCTGGGCATGCGCATCCGCGGGCCGCGCGCGCGCCACTTCATCGAAGACGCGCAGAGCCTCCTCTGCATGCCCCTCCCCGGCAGCGGCCCGGCCAAGTTCCCATTTCGCTTCCAGCAAGTCTGGACGGAGCTTGAGTGCAGCCTGGAGGCGGGCCCGGGCTTCGCTGAACTGGCGCAGGCGGACCAGAAGGCGGCCGCTTTGGTACCAGCCGGAGAAGTGGTGCGGGATCAGTTCGCACACCCGCCGCCATTCTTCCTGGGCGCGCCCCAGGTTGCCACTGAGCTCGAGGAACTCGGCGAAACTCTCATGAAGGCGATGATCATCGGGGGAATGAACCAGAGCTTCTTGAAACATTACCAGTCCTTGGTCGCGTGCCGTGGTGGTCAGATGGTGCTTTAACTCGTTCCATCGCGCCCGGTAGTCCCGTACCTGCCCTTCGTGGTTCCACTGGCTGGTGTAGGGCGGTTCGCCGAGGCGCTGGATGATCAACTCGAGCACCGCTTGCCGGATCCAATCGGTAAGCCCGAGACGCCGCTCGCATAATGACTGACTCGCCCACTGGGCCGTGGCCCGGCTGGCCACGCCAGCTGGCAGAGCGCCTTTAACTTCCTCGGCGAAGGCGAGTGCGAGCCGGTAGTTCCCATCGAAGTTGAGGTGGACGTGCTCATAAAACGATTCCCGGCCGGGGATCCCCTCAGGACTCGCCTGCGCCAGGAGTGCGGGCGCATCGATCCAGCGCACACCATCTGGGGCATGCCGCTTTGCGACCTCGGCGGCCGCGGCCGCGAGTCGGGCATCGGTGCGGAACGGCAGAGCGTCGAGGTCGCGGGCAGCGGCAAAATGCAAGGCGGCGTCGTTCCGGTTGGAAACGGCAAGCTCAGTGAGGGCCAGCCGGTAAGCCGTCTCCGCGTTCCCCGGATCGGCGGCCAAGGCCTCTCGCCAGAGCGCGAGCGCCTCCGTGGGCTCCCGGTTGGTGGTGGCAGCGTCCGCTCGCCTCCGGAGTGCCTCGATCGCCGTTGGGCTTGTTCCCGCCAGAGGGTGCTTCATGGAGGCGAAAGGTGGGCAATCACGGAGGTTCACGGCAGCCGAACTCAGGACGACGCGGGCGTGGGCGGCCAGCCCGGCTTGCACGATATCCTCGAGGTTCCGGCTGAAGCTGCGGGAAACCAAATCTCGCCGCGGATCATCCGCCGCGATCTCGTGGCCTTTGAACATGCTCAAGCCCCCCCAGTCTTTAGGCGTCTCGCTCTGCCGCGCGAAGCGGCCGCGCAGGGCCGCCAGCCCTTGCCCCAAACGTGTGGACCCGAGGGCGAGCCTGGCGCGCACGAAGGTGGTGGAGAGAGCTTGTGGCCCAAAGACCGTGCAGGGCCCAAACGGTCCGATGTATTCGTTGTTGCCGGCGTAGACCAGCCAGATGTCGCCATCGTGGCGCGCACACTCGCGAGCGATCCTCAGAATGACGTGCGAATTAATCGCGGTCATGGCTACGTTCACCACTTCGAAATGCGCCCCGGGGAAACGCTCCTCGAGCAGTACTGCCAGGTAGCGGCTGAAACCAAATGCAGCCTTCGGATCGCCCAGCGCCGCCGATTCACCCAGCACGAAAACGCGACAGGTCCCGGGCGGTTTCAAGGCGTTCATCACCACCGGCGACGGACTGCGCGCAATTGCGGGAGGGAAGAACTGCAGGCCGAACTCCTCGTTCTCGACCAGCATATCTCGCCCCCCGATCTGGAGCGGGAGGAAGAACGAGGTCGGATGGCCATATCCGACAAGCCGCAAACCCAACTCCACTGTCAGGAGCAGGAGCAACGGCACCCCGATGGCGGCCGCAAACCGAAACGCCAGGCGGCGCCCGCCGGAGGCCGCATGCAAGTCGGTTCCTGGGCCTCGTCTTCCGACGGCATCATTCGAGCCGCGACGGTTACGACCCGAGGGTTGCGGACGTGAGTGTTTCAACCTCCCCAGTCTAGTTGAACCCATCTGTCCACGGCAACGTCGGAACGGTCAGGCGGCCGTGCGGCGAGTCCTAGCTGTTGGTCCTCGCTGCATCCTTCATCGGGGTCAGGCTGCTGTTGCCCCAGCCACCGTCGCCGCTGAACACGCCGAGCAGCGTGTCGGCACCACGGATCACATTGGTCAGAGCCCCACCCACGTGGTCACCCGGGGTATCGCTCGACAGCGCTGCGTAGACGTTGTAACTGCCAGCCGGGAATGAGCGAGTATAGTTGTACCGGTGCTCGCCTTCCCATAACAGTCGGTAATCACAGGTCACTTCGCCACCCCCCCGGCTCATAATCGGTGGCACTGCTCGCCGGCGTTTCGGGTGCTAGACGCCAGACGCCCCGCCCCGCCGCAAGACCGCCTGGGATATTTTTAAAACACGCTCTTAGAAGGACCCAGGCATCAACGGGCGCTGGCTTAGCTCTTGCTGTAACTTAGGCCCGTGGCTGAAGTTACTCAATTGTTGAACGACCCCCAACAGGGCGGGGCGGCGGAGTTGCTTCCGGTGCTCTATGAGGAGCTCCGCCGACTGGCACGCAACAAAATGGCCCATGAGAACCCAGGCCATACCCTGCAAGCGACCGCTTTGGTTCACGAGGCTTGGCTGCGCCTAGCCGGGTCCAGCCGGGATCGATGGCAAAGTCGGGCGCAGTTCTTTGCCGCCGCCGCGGAGGCAATGCGACGGATTCTGGTGGAACATGCCCGGCGCAAGCTGAGCCTCAAACGAGGTGGTGGTGCGGAGCGCCAGGAGTTTAATGAGGCCACCTTTGCCTTGGCTGCGCCCGCTGAGGAGCTGCTGGCGGTGCATGAGGCTCTCGACCGACTTGGGCAAGCGGATCCGGCCGCGGCGGAGCTGGTCAAACTGCGGTATTTTGCCGGGATGACGATGGAGGAGAGCGCGTCTGCGCTCGGTTTGGGCAAGCGGACGGCGGAGAACCTTTGGACTTACGCCCGGGTTTGGCTGCATCGGGAGATTCGGGGCGGACGCGGATAGCTATGAAGCACGCTGTGGCCCGCGTTCGGACCGCAGCTATCGCCAAAGAGGTTTTCACGAAATCATTGCGGACTTCGACCGCGGTCTGCGCATGTAGGTACGTTGGCACTGCATGAAGCATGTCACAGCCGGCTACACCCCGCCTCGCGCTGTTCCGATAGGTCTGGACCACGGTTCCGGTTCGGGGCGGGCGGCTTGGACATGTCTGACCGCGTTGCTTTCACCTCGGTCGTCGGGCCGCCGTTAAGCCGTTACGGACGGTAGGCTCTCGTTCGGGGTCGTTTGGACACGCGAGAGGCCGGGGCCCACCCCGGTCTCTCCAATTTCTGAGGTCGTCCGCTTAGCCAAGGCGTGTATCCATTGATTGCCGCGTGAAAGCCGGTTGGAATCCGCACGCATGGGCTGGCTCCCGGCCCGAGTGCGGACTTTCCTCGTCTTTCGCGCATGTACTTCTAGGGCGTGCCATGTTGCAGGCGGGCGCGTGTCTCGAAGGCATGCTCCTCGGAAGCGATCAGCCCGGCCGTCGCACCCAGCGTGAATTGGCTTGATTTCAAACGACCTATGGATCAAACGGGGGACGGCCGCTGGGCTTTGAGTTTGTTGTTATGAGTGTGGATCTTGCGTCGTCTCCCCGGGAGTGCGGGCTGTTCCTGGGCGCGCTTGAACGGACCACGCCAGCCGAGCGTGAGGCATTCCTCACGGCCGCGTGCGGGGATGACCATGCCTTGCGGCAGCGGGTCATGGAGTTGCTCAATGACCACCAGGAGATTGGCCGTTTTCTGGAAGACCCCGCCGTTGCGGTTGTGAACTCCGCGTCCTCGGCCGGGGGGACCGTGGTTACCGGCGAAGGACAGAGCGCCGCGATCCATGAGAAACCGGGTGACCGCATCGGCCGCTATCGGCTGCTGCAACAGATCGGTGAAGGCGGTTGCGGTGTCGTTTACATGGCCGAGCAGGACGAACCGGTGCGTCGTCGGGTGGCCTTAAAGGTGATCAAGCTCGGGATGGATACCCGGAGCGTCGTCGCCCGATTTGAGGCGGAGCGCCAAGCGTTGGCGCTGATGGAGCACCCGAATATCGCCAAGGTGTTCGACGGCGGGGCGACCGAGTCTGGCCGGCCCTACTTCGTCATGGAGTTGGTTCGCGGTGTTCGGATTACCGATTACTGCGACCAGAACCAACTGGGCACCGAGGAACGTCTGCGGCTCTTCATTTCGGTTTGCCAGGCCGTCCAGCACGCACACCAGAAAGGGATGATCCACCGTGATCTCAAGCCGTCGAACATCCTGGTGACCATGCATGACGGCATTCCGGTGCCAAAAGTCATCGATTTCGGCATCGCCAAAGCCACGGAGCAACGCCTGACTGAGAGGACCCTGTTCACTGCCTTTGATGCTTTTATTGGCACGCCCGCCTACATGAGCCCGGAGCAGGCGCAGCTCAGCGAATTGGATGTGGACACACGGAGCGACATCTACTCGCTGGGAGTATTGCTTTACGAGTTGGTGACCGGCAGAACTCCGTTCGATCCCGAGGCGCTGCTTCGCGGCGGTCTTGATGAGTGCCGGCGCACCATTCTCGACAAGGAACCGACAAGGCCATCAACCCTGATGCACTCCATGCCTCCTGCCGAAGTTGCGGCGACCGCTGGGCGGCGACGTACTGAGGCTCCGAAATTGGTGGCTCTTCTGCGCGGCGATTTGGATTGGATTGTGATGAAGTGCTTGGAGAAGGACCGGAACCGGCGGTATGACACCGCCAACGCCTTGGCCCAGGACGTGGACAATTACCTTGAGGGGCGGCCTGTGCTCGCCCGCCCTCCCAGCCGCCTTTATCGCACGCACAAGTTCGTTCGCCGAAATAGCTTGGTGGTGATGGCAGCCGGAATAAGCGCGATCGCCCTGCTCGTCAGCGCGAGCATCAGCACCTGGCAGGCGATTCGTGCCTCTCGGGCCGAAGACCAAGCCGAGCAGGGGCGCAAGGACGAGTCGCGTCTGCGGCGGCGGGCCGAGTTGGACCGGGAGGCGGCTCGCCTGAATGAGTACATTGCCGACATGGGGCTTGCCCAGCAGTCGATTCTGGCGGGCAACTTTGGCCGCGCTCTGCAGTTAGTCGAGAAACACCGCCCCGAACGCGGTCAGCCCGACCTGCGAGGATTCGAGTGGCGCTACCTGTGGCAGCTTTGTCGGGGCAGCCTACATTCGTCGCTGCCCAGCCAGGATGCGAGCGTTCTGGGGCTGGCCCTGTCACCCGACGGTAACTTGGTGGCGGTCGGATCCTTTGCCGGGCTCAAGATCTATGATTTCCACACCAAGGCCCTCGTGGTGAGCCTGCCTCGATCGGCGTTCTCGCTCGCTTTCCTGGCCGATGGCAAGGTGCTGGTCGCCGGCAATCGCACGAGCGTTTCTTTGTGGCGGACCGGGGATTGGAAGGAACTCTCGTCGCTTCCAGGAGCGACCGGGCCGATTGCGCTCTCACCGGACGGGCGCTTGCTCGCCACACAAGGGAGCTCCGGGGCCCAGTTGTGGGATGTGTCGAGCTGGACCGTGGTTCGCTCGCTTGCGCAGGCGTATGGGCCGTTGGCCTTCTCGCCCGACGGGGGGACGCTCGCTTCCGGCTCCCCGGATGGGACCACGCTGTGGCCGCTGGAACCTGGTCGAGCAGAGGTGGCCCTGGAGGATTCGCCCCATTGGCCGCGTTGGGAGGGCCCGCTCTTTAACTCTGATCTGGGGATCACCTTTTCGCGGGATGGCAGGCGCGTGGTGATCGCGCGGAACGGCGCCTCCAGGCGGGGCGTATTTGTCCTGAGCGTCTGGGACGCCCGCACCGGCAAAGAGGTCGCCGTCCTTCCGGATGACCCGGATCGGCAAGAACACAATGGCGTTATCGCCGCACTGGCTCTGTCCCCCGACGGCAAGACACTGGCGACGGCGAGTTGGGACCACTCGATCAGGCTGTGGGATTTGGATGGACTGCGCCGCAGAAGTGTGCTGCAGGGGCACCTCAACGAAGTCTGGACGCTCGCTTTTTCGCCCGACGGGCAGAGCTTGGTCAGCGGCTCCAAAGATGGCGGAGTGAACGTCTGGCCTGTATTCCCCCAACCGGAGCCGGAGCTGCTGCCTGATGGTTGGTCCCTGTTGGCGATCTCGCATGGCGGAGAGTCCGCAGCGGCAGTGAATGCCCAAGGCAAATTCGGTCTGTTCGATCTGCGTGGCCATGATCTAGAGCGTGAGTTCGACCTAGGGCCGACGCAAGTCGAGCCTCGCCGACGGCCCCCATGGTCCGCCGGCCCGGGCGGTTCGGGGATGGGTGGCTTAGGCCCAATGGCGATCAGCGCCGACCTAAGTTTGCTGGTTCGGGCCCGCAACGAGGATCAAGTTGAACTTTGGGACACCCGCACCGGCCAGATGGCCAGTTCCCTGGTTTCCGAAGCTCGCATCGACTTTCTGAGCCTGTCGCCGGACGGGAAAGTCCTGCTCACGGGCGGCCGCGGCCAGCCGTTGCGATGGTACGAGCCCGACCGGAGCACGCAGTCCGTCACTACCATCGAGAGCGGCCGGCCCCTCTTCGCGCAGAATGGACGCACCCTAGCGGTCCTGCACGGCGAGAATGCGGTCCAAATCTGGGACGTCATGAGCCATTCACAACGAACCAACTTTTCTGTAGGACATGCGTTTGGCCCAGGCATGGCGATTTCCTTCGACGGCCGCGTTCTGGCGACGACCAGTGACGCCGCCGACTTTGGGAATCGTGTCTACCTCTGGAACACCAGGACTGGCAGAATGATGGGAGAATGCGCTGGGCATAAGCAACCCGTTTACTCGGTCGCCTTCTCCCCGGACGGCCGAACTCTGGCGACATCCGGTGACGACGGCACCTCCAAGCTGTGGAACGTAGCCACGCAAGAGGAGTTGATTAGCCTGCGGCACTTGGGCACCCGTCTCAATGATTTGGCTTTTCAGGCCGATGGACGAATCTTGACGGCTCGGGCTGGGTCCTTTGGGTCGCCAAACAAACCCTGGTCCCTCCGCGTCCCCTCGTTCGAGCAGACCGATGCCGTCGCGCCACCCGAAAGCTCAGCCTTGACCACCCTCGCGCCTCTGGTCGCCAGACCGTGAAAGGGGGGATTTAAGCCACCCGCTCCGGGGCTCCCCGGCCCTCGGGGGCGGCAACGACAGGCTCAGCATCTGATCACGGCGCGGAAAGGCGGTAGAACCGAGCGGGCCTACCCGCCGGTACAGGATCGTTGAACACCGCCGGGCAGCTGGTCGGGCTTGGATCCAGAACTCGCGCGATCTGCCACTGGCCCTGCTCGAGCGTGTCGCGGTATTGGATGACGCAACCCTGGCCCGCTCCAATCTCGAAGCGAATGGTGATGCTTGCCTGCACACCGGAAACCACCTCAATGGAGTCGATACGTGGAGGCAAGAGGTGGTCGGAGCCGGGTGTTTCTTTCCCGGGCGAGCCCGGCCAAGAGCTGGCGCGCCAATTGCCAGGATCGTTGCCGTAAGCGTTGGCGGCCAATCGCTCGAGCGATGTGCCTGCCATGAACCTGTTGGTAGGCCATGGGCTTTGGGCATCGTAGTGCACCACGTCCACCGCCGAATAGCCCACGGGTACAGGGTCGGACTCAGAATCGGGTGGATTGGGCCGCTGTAGCTCAATCGCTTGCCCGTGGTTTTCGAGTGCCCCGCTGTAGGGCCCGTACACGGGGACTTCGAGCGGGATGTTGTGCAAGGATCGGAATGCCGCAGGGTCGCCGCCCACCACCAGCAATAGCCCACACGGAGCGATTTCTACGTTAGCCGGGAAATCAAACCCCACACCTTTGATCCGCCATCGGTTCGTCGGGATCAGCGGATCGAAGAGTTTAATGGGTTGGTCAGTCAGGTTTTTCAGCTCAACGAACTCCGCGTCTCTATCGGGAGGATCAAAGCCGAGTTCACTGATAACCACCGGCCCGACCTCCGGACCCGAATTCGGGCCCCCGAGGGTGTTGCGCCATTGAGCGGGGTATTGGATGTCTCCGACGCTGTTGGTGTAGCGACCGAAGGTCACGTCTGGCCAAGCCCCTCCGAAACTGAGCCCATCCATGTAGCCAGTCAGTGTGCCTGAAGCGTCCGCGGAGAAGAGATAGACTTCTTCGCCCCTCGAACTTAGGGCGAAGCTCGTAGCCGCGGAGGGATCGGCTTTGAACTGGGATTCATCCAAGACGATGTAGGCGCCGGGAGCCAGCACCGTGCCCTCGGGGATGGCGTATTTCGCCGGGACGCTGTGGTCATCGGTGAGGTACCAATGGCTGATGTCCACGGCGTTGCCCGTCGGGTTGTAGAGCTCAATGGCGTCTCTTCGTGGCGGAGTGCTGGCTGAGAGGATTTCGTTGATCAGCACGGTGCCCAGGGTCACCACTCCATCACCCGTTCCTGGAGAGCCGCCCAGCTTGGCACTCGGCCTCCAACTCGAGGGATCATTCCAACTGCTCAGGGGCGCCTGCTCATTGGCAATTACCAGTGAAAAACCATAACCGTCGGTGATGGGTTCCCAAGCGTCATTGTAGGAAAAATCAAGGATCGGCTCCCCGAGGGGCCCGATCAGAGTGATCCGTTCGCCGCCGTGATCCAACGATTTGCTGAACGTTCCTGCCACATTGATTGCGGTGCCATAACGAGACTGGAAGGCATCGAGATTCCTGACCAGTACAAGCCTCGTTTGCGGGCCTAAGCTCCCGTTGGCGAAGGTGTACTCGATCCCGCGGGTGAATTTTGCTCCGGTGAGATCCAGCACGTCCGGGCCGGCGTTCATCAGTTCTATGAACTGGAAATCGTCAACCGCGTTGGTGCTGCCAGCCGGGGGAGGGGAGGGGTGATACATGAGCTCGGTCACGATCAGAGGCGGGATATGCGTCCAGAAGCTTGCGGCTGCGGGGCCGCTCCAGGTCGTTCCCGATTTGGCGCGGGCGACGACCTTAGCGTTTGAGTTTAGGCTGATCGTTTTCGTGTAGGGGACCGCCTTGGGGGAAAGACCACCGCCCGCTTGACGCGGGTCGGTGCCGTCCATCGTGTAATAAACTGTGCCGAGCGGAGCCTTAAGGGTCAACGGAGTGCCGGCCGCGATCGGCCCGCCCGGTGAGCTAAGAGTGGGGATGGCAAGGTACTGGCTGTCAATCCAGGCATAGCGCTGGCGGAGCCAATCCTTCACCCAATCACGAACTTCCTGGTAGGTCGTGGCCGAGGCCAGCCCGGGGGGATTGGGCCAAACGTAGTCGCCGAGTCTGGGGAAGCGCTCGAAATCCCGCGCTTGGGCCTGGTCGATTAGCGTCGCGATCTCATCACTTCGCGCGAGCAGATTGGTGATGTTGAGGACGTTGGTCCGCAGCACCGACCAACGGTCGACGATCTTCTGGTTGAAGTCCGGATCTCCTGGCTCCGCGATGAGCCGTCGCAACCAAAGGTGCTCAGACGACGAAATGACCGGCCAGTACCAGTTCTCAGGATACTGCCCATCCATGTAATCCGCATTGCCAAAGCTTAGGTTCCAGTCCCAGATCGGCCCGAAAGTGATCTTCCCGTCACGGTCCTTATGGAGGAAGTCGCTCAGCCGGTAGCCGTCGATCTGTTTGGTGAACTCCACAATCCAGTGGTAATCGACAAACGAATCCACATCGATGTATTTGGCATACCCAGCGGAGGGGCTGAGCCAATCATCGCCGTAAAGCGCAATCTCGAACTGGTTGATGTAATTCTCAAACCAGTTGCGTTGAACGGCGGTGAGTTCCTCGCCTTTGGGGTCGTGATATTTGAGCCCTTGGCCACTCCAGGTATAGAAGTTCCAGTCTCCCGGACTGTCCTTATCCTTTTTGAAGATGTAGCCGCCGGAAATCCCCGGCTCCGCGTTGTCGGTGGGGGCTAACCGGGCGATGTCGACGCGATCCGGACCGATCTTGATTTTTTCCAACAGCAGATAGATCCCGACATAATCGTCATAGCTGAGTTTGCCGGACGGATCGGCATCACCTTCGGGCCGAATCCCATTGAGGAAGACCTCGACGTATCGCCGGCGGACCGCGTAATGGCCCATCTTCTCGAACAGCTCGTGCCCGAGGAAATCGTTCATGAAGGTTTTATCATTATACACGTTGAGTAGGACCCAGTCCGATCCGGCGGGCATGCCTAACAAACCAACGCTCAGGTCTTGATCATTTTCGTCCCGCGTTTCCACGTTGTACGGTTTTTTTGGAAACATCCAAGAGGTCTGGCCACGTCCTTCGATGCCGGCCCGACCATGAAATTCGGGTCGCCCAAAGAAGGTGGCTACTCCTGTGGTTTTGCGGGTGTCGATGACGGTCAAGTTCGCCGGCACTCGAGCCGGCATATCCTGGACGATTTGCCGGCCATATGCGTTGATGATGACGATCGGCAGCGGGGAACTGAAATTGATCAAGTCCGATTCAAGCACTGTGTAGGCCTCCGTGGTCGGCGTGCTTGGGAGGAGGCCGGGGGCAAATGCCCGCGCCCGGATGGCCACCGAACTCGCGACCGGGATTGGGCCTACGTAAAGTGCCGAGGTTTCCGTGGGAGTCGTGTTGTCCAGCGTGTAACGGATTGAGGAGCCGGGCGAGGGAGAGAAAAGAGCTACCGTCAAATCGTTGGTGTAGATCCCTCCGCGGATGGAAAACTGGACCGGGTCGGCTAGGGCAGGATACCCGGCGACGTTCGCCCCACCCGGGGTTGCCGGGGACAAGTAATTATAAGCGGCGCCGCCGACCCTGAACTCGACCAATTCCGCCAAGATGAGAAAAGCGCTCCCGGAGGCGGAGTTGTTCATTCCGTGCAGAGCCAGGAGGTTGGATCCTTCCTGGAGCGAACCGATCGCCGAAGAAATGTCGATCAGTTCGTAAGCAGTAGCCGAGTGGGTCGCGGTAGCGGGCTTGTTCCAGGCCGGAGCGGCAGGCGCCCCTCGCTTGGCGACTGGGACTCCGTTGAGGTAGGCGACAAAACCATCGTCGTATTTGACCTTGAGGGTCAGCGACTCAAACGCGCTCACGTTGGTCGCGAGGAAAGGAACCCGCACATAAGCAGAAACCTGTTGGTTGAACATTGCGGCCTGGACGTCGGTGTGGATGTCAGGCCTGTAGCTGGTGCCGCCACCCCCGGCCACCGGCGTCGACACCACCGCCAAGCCGCCTGAGGCGGTGTCACCCACCAAGCTGAAATCGGGCGTCCAGCCCGGGTAATTCCCTGGAGCGGCCCACAACTCCACCTCCGATCCTCCACCTTGCTCAAAGAACACCAAGCGCAATGGATACGAACCGGAGGCATCGAAGTGGAACGTGGATAGCGTGTTGTCGGGACCCCGGGGCCAGGGGTAGGACATCTCGAAGTCGCCGATTACGAGCCGGAAACCGTCGTCGCTGCTGACTCCGAAAGTCCAATCGCCCGCCGAGGGGATGGTTAGGGTCGCGGTCGCCTCGAGCACGTAATCATCCACATCGCCCACCAAGCCAGGAACAGGCGCGTCGCCCTCGTACACCCCTGAGCCTCCCGAATTTAAATAGTTGAGCACGGGCGCATTCTCTCCATAGATGGCAACCTGTTCAGATGGCGTTGCCAGCACTTCGTCGGCTGCGTCTATCGAGCCAACGGTGACATTGGCCTTTACTACGCGTACCGCGAATCCCGGCACAAGGGTTTCGTAACCGACGCCGTTTGCGCCGCTCAGCCATTGGGAGTCGTCGAAGGCATTGTTGATCCAAGCCGATCCTAGTGTGCCGTTGGTCGGCACGATCACCCGGGCGGGAGCCCCGTTGGTCACGAGGGTTGTCAGTCGGCCGATGCCGTAAGAGACATCTGAGTATTGCTTGGGGAATGCGGGGGCGAACTCGGAAACCCGATTGGTGCCGTCCGGGCGAACCAGGGCCAGGTACTCGCCGTCTGCGTTCAACTTGAAATTGGTGTGCAGCGGAGCGCCCACCACACGGCGATCTTTATTTGAGGCGAAAACCACGAGGAAGCCATGACCGGAGATGCTGACGGCAGGGAAGCGCCATTTGGTCAACTTTTGAGCATCGTCGGTGAGGAACCAGCCGTTGAGGTTGAAGGAAGCGGTGGCCGTGTTATAAAGCTCAATCCAATCCGATGGGAAGTTGTCTTCATCCAGAAGCCCGTGGTCGTTGGCCGCCATAAACTCTGAAATTAGAACTTGACCGCGACCGATGGGTGTTAGAATTAGCAGCGCTGAAACGACCAGGGGCAGAATTCTAAGGTTCATACATTCAAGGGCGATTTTTCGGTATCTTGAAAATAGCGGAGCAGAGGGTGGGGTGCAAGTTCGCAGGAGCATAACAGTTGGGTGGAGCGAGGAGCAGTACAGTGTGTGACGATTCCGTAACTGTACCGGCCCAATTTGTAACAGACTGGATCTAGGCAGAACAGTTTGGCTGGTCTAGGCTGCGCCCATGAAGATGAACGATGAGTGCGGCGGATCGCCGGCGAGGATCCGGCTGGTGCAAATCACGGGGTTTGTTCCCGAGTATGAAGCTGACCGGACCAGCCACTCCAAGTTGTCGAGTTTGGGCGCGCTGTTGGTCAGCGCTTCCGAGAATCAACTGCGGGAGCAAGCGTGGGACGACTATGCATGGTTTACCATGGGGCTCGGCACCGCCCTCCTCATCACCGCCTGCGTGGCTTTCCTGGTTTAGTGTCCGAACTGCTCTGCGGCCGGAGGAAGTTCCCGGTGGATTTCGTCCAAACGATAGCCGAAGCCCGGGCCTCGCAAGCTGCTGAGATCAACTTGACCCTCCTGGCGCTTGAACAGGCCCGGATGGACGGCGGCCTCGGGCTTGGATGCTTCGGGATAAAACTGCATGCTGTTGGTTTCGACCCCCATGATCGTGCCGGCGTTCGCGGCCAGGAGCAGGTGAGGGATCTGCGCGATCATGGGATTGGTTAGGTCTTGCACCATGAGTGTCATGCCATGGGCCCTCGCCCAGCAGGCGCTCAGAATGGCGCCAGTTTGAGTCTTGCAGGTTTTTAAAGCCACGCCGGTCCAACCCAGTTCGCGGCCGAGGCGGATCTGCCGCCAATCGTGCGCGCTTTCGTCCAGGAACAGCGGCTTGCGCGCCGCCACAGCGTGGGCGTCAATGCGATGTTCGGAGAGTTCGTAAGGGAAGGGCTGCTCCACATAGAGGACCATCCCATAGATCCGTGGGTGCTCGTCACGCAGGGTGTCTAGGATCTCAACCACGTAGTTGGGGTCCGTGACGGTGCAGTTGAAATCAGCGCTCAGCCAATCCACCGACCTCGCCACGGCCATCTGCCCAACCCGCACCAGCCGCCCGTAATCCCAGGACCGGTCCGTTCCACGCAGTTTGACCTTCAGACATTTCAAACCGTCGCGCTCGATCCAATCCTCCAAGAGCACCGGATAGCCGTCTTTGGGCTCGTCACCGGTGAGTTCGCCGTGATCAAGCGGATCCAGGCCGCCCACGAGGTGCCACGCGATCAGGCGTTGGGGAGGCTCGGCCGTGAGAAACTCCATTGGGTAGCGGCCACGAAAGTCGACCGAGGCGTCTTCCGCCGGGCTGAGGAAGGCACTCAAGTCGCGGTTCATCCAGCCCGGTCCGTAGGTCTGATAAATGGGGAGCCCCACTACCTGGCCAAAGGCATCGTGCAAAGCCAGGTCGAATGCTGAGCAACAAACCAGGGCAGCCAGCCAGGGCATGGGTTCGAGGCCGGAGCGCGCGGCATTGAAAGCCTGCTGAGCGGCCGCTAGTTCCGTCTCATGGAAATCGTAGCCAATCTCGAGCGGGTGCCCCGCGTTAGGATAGCAGGCCCAGCGCTGGGCCAGTCGCAAGCAGAACTGCCGCATTGCCTCCAACCGGGTGGCGTAGGGAAGGGCACTCGGCCATACCCACTGGACGCTGAGCGGGGTTTCCCCCCAGCCGGTGGCTTTGTGGCCCCGGCGATCCACCACATCGAGAGCTACGCGAGCGCAGGTGACCCCCGTTGTGATCTCGGGACCGAACTTCAGCGGCACCCGCGTTTGGATCGGCAGGAAATAGACCGAGACTGCAGTGACCCGGACATCAGTTGGTTTGAACATTCGTTGGCTCAGCCTGCTCAAGTATCCGACCGCGTTCCCTTTTCGACCTTCTCCCCCGCCTCTTTCCAGCCAGAGATTCCTGCCGACAGATGCTTCACATTGTGATAGCCGAGCTTCTTCGCCGCTTTGGCTGCAGACTGATAGGCCGAGCACCAGGGGCCACCACAATAAGCGACGACCAACGCGTCCTTGTCCTTGGGCAGAACCTTGGCCAGTTCGGTGCTATTCTTTTCAAAGTCGATTGCGCCTTGGATGTGTCCCTGCTTCCAGGAATCGCTTCCGTTGGCATCCAGCAGCGTGACCTTGCCCGCCGCGATGGCGGTCTTCAGGTCCTTGATGGAGATATCAGGGTAGTCGCCGGCGTAGGCCGAAACCGCGAGAATGGCAGTGGCGAGGAGACAGAGGAGCTTCTTCATGGTCTGATCGTTTTTTATCTTTGGATTCAACGTTTTCACCGCGTCTACCGCTGCCACCCGGGTGCCCTAAAACACTCGGGGCGCGGGCTATTAGCTGCGACGCTGTTTGCTATTGCGAAAAAGCATAAACCCTGGAGCCCGGCTCGTCCAGCCTCTTGCCGCTCCAATTCGTGACCTGGAGAACGTCGAACCGGGAGCGAATGGCCTAGCTACTTTCACGAAAATACGCCGACACGAAAATACGCCGTTCTTGTCAGGCTTCAAATAGGTAGTAGAGTTATTGGCTAATGCTTCGCCTTATTCGGCCTAACGCGCGGATGCCCAAGCCCCTTCGGTTGGGGGCCGGCCTGACGGGCGTCCTCGCACTGGGTTTGGCTGCCTGCTCGCTGGCGGTCCTAGCGGCCAAGCCCTCGGCTCGGGTCGATTTCAACTTTCAGGTCCGACCGTTGCTCTCCGACCGATGTTTCAAGTGTCACGGGCCGGATGAAAAAGCGCGGAAAGCCAAGCTGCGTCTGGACGATGGCCAGAGCGCGTTCGCGTTGCGGGACGCCAAAAAGGGCACGCATGCGGTGGTGGCCGGGCACCCGGAGACGAGCGAGGTTTATCGCCGTATCACCTCGACGGATCCTGACGAGATGATGCCGCCACCCAAGAGCGGGTTGAATTTGAGCACTGAGGATAAGGAATTGATTCGTCGATGGATCGCGCAGGGAGGCGAGTACAAGCCGCACTGGTCGCTCATTCCTGTGGGCCCGGTGGAAGTTCCCAAACCCCACTCGCGCGAGCGGATACGCAATGCGATTGACGCCTTCGTTCTGGATCGCCTTGATCAGGAGGGCCTGGCGCTGGCGCCCGAAGCCTCGCGCGAGACGCTTATCCGGCGGCTGAGTTTTGATCTGACCGGCCTGCCTCCAAGCCTAGAGGAGATCGACCAATTCCTGACGGACGTCTCGCCGAAAGCTTACGAAAACGTGGTGGACCGGTTGCTGAGTTCGACGACCTACGGCGAACGTCGAGCCAATGAGTGGCTAGATCTGGCTCGCTACGCCGATACCTACGGCTACCAGGCCGATGTCGAGAGGGACATGTCGGCTTGGCGTGATTGGGTTATCCGCGCATTCAACCAGAACCTGCCGTATGACCAGTTCGTGACCTGGCAGATCGCCGGGGACCTGCTCCCCAAACCGACACGCGATCAGGTTTTGGCGACCGCGTTCAATCGCCTGCACCGCCAGACTAATGAAGGCGGCAGCATTGAGGAAGAATTCCGGAATGAATACGCCGCCGACCGAGTGCAGACAGCAGGGACAGTCTTCTTGGGCCTGACCCTGGAATGCTGCCGCTGCCATGACCACAAGTTCGATCCTATCAAGCAGAGGGATTTCTATCGGTTCATGGGATTTTTCAATAACATCGATGAATCCGGGCTTTATTCCCACTTCACGCAGGCCACGCCTTCGCCGACTTTGCTGCTCTACGGAGACGGTGTGGAGGCCAGGGAACTCGAACTGAAACAACGGATCAGGACTGCGGAAACCAAACTCTCTGCGCAGGCCTCGGGGGCGAGGGGGAGGTTCGCGGAATGGATGGCGAACCACGCTGGCGCGAGTGTCGAGGTCCCGGCGCCAACCGCAGTTTACAGTTTCGAGGAGGTCAAGGACAACGCCACGCCCAACGCGGCAGCCACCAATCAATCAGCCACTCTAGTTGATGGCCCGGTTCAGGTGGACGGCAAGATCGGCAAGGCCTTAAGGTTCAGCGGCGACAACATGCTGGTGTGCAAAGGGGCGGGCGTTTTCAATCGCGCCAACGCCTTCAGCTTTAGCCTGTATCTGAAACCCTCCATGATCCAGGAGCGGGCGGTCGTGTTTCATCGGTCGCGCGCTTGGAGCGACTCCGGTAGCCGTGGATACGAGTTGGTGCTCGATAAGAACTATCCGACGTTCGGATTAATCCATTTCTGGCCCGGCAACGCCGTCCAGATCAAGGCCAGGACACCCCTGCCTACGAACCAGTGGACCCACCTGGCTGTGACTTACGATGGGTCCAGCCGTGCCGATGGTTTGAAGCTTTACGTCGATGGCAAGTCGGCGCAGGTCGAGGTTGTTCGCGACAACCTATTCAAGGACATCGTGCACCGTGCGGAGTGGGGGGATTTCGACGCGGAAGGAGTTGACCTCGCGTTGGCCGGCCGTTTCCGCGACTCCGGGTTTAAGGACGGCGAGATCGATGAATTCAAAGTGTTCGACCGGTGCTTGACTCCGGTCGAGGTTCAAGAAGTAGCTGGGGCCAGCGGCAGCCCGATTGACGTGGAGGCGCGTTTCGCCTGGTACCTTCAACGAGTCGACCAATCTTACCAGACTGCTTTGGGTGATCTGGCGAAATTGCGCCAGGAGGAGAACAAGTTAATCAACGATGTCCGGGAAATTATGGTGATGAAAGAGATGCCGGGGAGGCGCCCGACCTTTGTGCTCAAGCGCGGGGCCTACGACGCGCCGGGCGAGCAGGTCGATCCCGGAACTCCCGAGAAGATCTTTCCTTTTCCGCCAGAGTGGCCGCGCAACCGTTTGGGTTTGGCGCGATGGCTGGTGGACCGGTCAAATCCGCTAACCGCCCGCGTCGAGGTCAATCGGGTCTGGCGGAGTCTCTTCGGCCGTGGATTAGTGGCCACGGCTGAAGACTTTGGCAGCCAAGGCCAGTTGCCCACCCATCCGGCCTTGTTAGACTGGTTGAGCAGATCGTTCATAGACAATGGCTGGGATTTGAAGGCGCTCCAGAAGCTGATTGTCATGTCCGCAACCTACCGCCAGTCCTCGCTAGCGAGCCCGGAATTATTGGCCAAGGATCCCGACAACCGTCTACTGGCTCGCGGGCCCAAACACCGTTTGCAGGCCGAACAGATTCGCGACAACGCCCTTGCGGTCAGCGGTCTGCTGGTGCGGCAGATCGGTGGACCGAGCGTGCGCCCATACCAGCCGGCTGGTTTGTGGGAGGAGGCGGGCACGGGCAAGACCTACGTCCAGGACAAAGGGGAGAAGCTCTATCGCCGAAGCCTCTATACATTTTGGAGGAGGACGGCACCACCCCCAACCATGCTGACCTTCGATGCCACCTCGAGGGAGGCTTGCACCGCCAAACGGGAGACGACCTCGACGCCGCTGCAGGCCTTGGTGCTGCTCAATGACCCACAGTTCGTGGAAGCTGCTCGGGCCCTAGCTCAGCGCGCGTTGCTCCGAGGCCGGAGCAATGTTGATGAATGGATTGATTTCGAGGTCCGGCTCGCGATCGGACGTCACCCATCGGCGAAGGAACGGCAAGTGCTGGAACGTCTCTACCGCGAACAGTTCACGATTTTTGAGCAAGATCCAGCCGCGGCCGAGAAGTACCTCAGGACCGGAGAGCAACCGGTCGATCCGGCTTTGCCAGCCACGCAATTAGCTGCGGCCAGTGTGGTGGCGAGCACCCTGATGAACTTGGATGAATTTGTGATGGAACGATGAATATTCCTCTTTGTACCGGCTCATTGCCGCTTACCGGACTAAGCCGCCGGAGGTTTCTCAACCGCTTTGGACTTGGCCTCGGCGGGGTAGCGCTGGCGCATCTGCTCAACCCAGCGCGTGCCGCGGGCATGGCAACCGTAGGCCGGGGAGGAACGCTCCAGGCCCTGGACTTCCCCGCCAAAGCAAAGCGGGTCATCTACCTCTTCATGGCGGGCGGACCATCTCAGCTGGAGACCTTCGATTACAAGCCGGTATTGAATCAGCGCAATGGCGAGAATCTTCCCGACTCGGTGCGCATGGGGCAGCGGCTGACGGGAATGTCCGGGAATCAGTCGGTGCTGCCCTTGGCGGGCTCGATATACAAATTCCGGCGCCAAGGCCAGGGGGGTGCTTGGATGAGCGAATTGCTTCCGCACACCGCGAAGGTGGTGGATGATCTATGCATTGTCCGCTCCCTTTACACCGAAGCCATCAACCACGATCCAGCTATCACGTTCCTGCAGACCGGTTCCCAGATTTCTGGTCGTCCCAGCATGGGCGCCTGGCTCACGTATGGACTGGGGACCGACAATGAGAATCTACCTGCGTTCGTGGTTCTGATCACACGGGGCAAAACCGATCAACCCTTGTATTCCCGGTTGTGGGGGACTGGATTCCTGCCATCTCGCTATCAGGGCGTCCAGTTCCGAGCGGGCAAGGATCCCGTGCTTTACCTGAACGATCCGGAAGGGATGCCCAAGGAAGCGCGGCGTGTAATGCTGGAGCGCTTGCGCGAACTTCAGGAAGGCGAGAAAGAAACCTTGGCCGACCAGGAAATCGACACGCGCATCGCCCAGTACGAAATGGCGTTCCGGATGCAGACATCTGTTCCCGAAGCCGTCGACACTTCCAAAGAGCCACAAAGCGTGCTCGATCTTTACGGACCGGACGTGAGCAAGCCGGGAACCTTCGCCGCTAATTGTCTGCACGCCCGCCGTTTGGCTGAGCGGGGCGTGAAGTTCATCCAACTTTATCACCAAGGGTGGGATCAACACGGCGGTTTGCCCAAGGGCATCGCCGTTCAGTGCCGCGAGACCGACCAGCCGTCGGCGGGACTGATCCAAGATCTCAAGCAGCGCGGGCTACTGGACGACACCCTGGTTGTTTGGGGAGGGGAGTTTGGGAGGACCAATTACTCCCAGGGGAAGCTGACCGCCGATGACTACGGTCGCGACCATCATCCACGATGTTTCACCGTCTGGATGGCGGGGGGAGGTGTTAAGGCCGGTACCGTTTTCGGGGAAACCTGCGAGTTCGGCTATAATATCGTGAAGGATCCGGTGCACGTTCACGATTTCCACGCCACGCTCCTGGCTTTAATGGGCATTGACCACGAGCGCTTAACCTACAAATTCCAGGGCCGCCGATTCCGCCTCACGGACGTGAGCGGCAACGTGGTGCGGTCGCTGATCGCCTGACCCTCAAAGCGCGAGCCCTCTCCTCCCACGCAGGGAAGAGAGGGCTCGGCATGTGGACCAAGACTGGTCCAGCCTTCACCGGGTTGGTTACCGGTTGCTAGGTCCAATTTGATCCACTAGTTGGTCCGCCATCCTTAGGTGCTCCCTCAAGGTCGGCAGCGTGTCCGAGGCGAATCGCTTGATATCCGGGTCGTCCAGTTGCTGTGCGTTGGTGAACAGTCTTACCGCTCGGGAATGGTCCCTTACCATCTCTCCGAGATAGGCCCGATCGAATTCGACGCCGGACAACGATCTGAGTAGGCGAACGGACCGGTTTGCATCGTGGTTCACCTCAGTTCGTTTTTCGACCACGGTGCTCGGAAAGGCGTCCGCCGCAGATGCCTTTGCGATCGGACTCGCGTCTACGGCTGAGGGCGAAGGCCCTCTAAAACCGCCCGTCTCGAGAATGTTATGACTCGGTCCCGGAACCTCCTCATAGGAGGTGGTGCTGGTGGTTCTCTCGCCGGACTCGAATGCGTCTGGCGGCGGCAACTCGATTCCTTTGGTCCTTGCCAAAGCCGCCAGCCGGTCGTTGGCGTCGGAGTGGTCGCGGACCATCCGATCGGCAAAGGTGCGGATCCTTTCATCGGATGATTTCTGCTTCGCCAAATTTCCCAGATAAACTTCCTTCTGGCCAGAGATCGCTGCCCTGGTGACGAAGTGGTGCGCGGTGAAAGGCTCGCCCTGAGCCTCGCGGTCCGCAGGATCTACCGGCTGGGCGTCGGTGTACGGTGGTGCCGCAAGAACGGGTCCAGCCAACAACGTCGCTAACGTTGCAGCTAGCGCGAGTTTCTTGGTACTAGATGTTGTTTTCATAGTTCATTACTTTCTCTTTGACTCGATGGCGTTAATGGAGCGCAGACCGTACCACCCGCAATGCCAACGCTTTAGAGCTGAAGTTTACGGTTCCTCGTTGCGAAGTACCCTGTGCTTCTGGCTCGGCTTCATGCATTTGGCACGTTGCAGAGGCCGATTGCCGCTGCGCCGATAGGGTGCAGGATTGACCGGCTCGCTTCGGCGGTTGCGGAGGCCCGTGGGATGATTCCGCCATCCCGTCCAAGGTTGTTTCTCCGCCGAGATAGGCGGGCCGTGCCCGTTCCGGCTTGTCATTCCAGCGTTGACGCCCTCGGTCGAGTGGCCTAGCCTCCGCCCGTAAATAGCGCGTGCATGCCCCGACTTTACGTTTCGGGGTTTTTTCATGCACGGGAACGGAAGGATCACGTAACGTATGGCGAATACCATCCTGGTCGGCGCCCAATGGGGCGACGAGGGTAAAGGCAAAATAATCGATGTGCTCACTGAGCAAGCGGACTACGTGGTCCGCACTCAGGGTGGCAATAACGCCGGCCACACGGTCTTCATCGGTACCCAGAAATACGTTCTCCATCTGGTGCCTTCCGGAATCTTGCGGCCCGAGAAAAAGTGCGTCATCGGCAACGGCGTCGTCGTGGACCCGATCAGCCTGCTGCACGAGATGGATGGGTTGATCAAGCTCGGGATCAAGATCGACGGCAACTTTTTCATCAGCGAAACCGCCCATCTGGTATTTCCTTACCATCGGGAGTTGGACGAGCAGCGCGAACTCATGAAGGGCGAGCACAAGATCGGCACCACTAAGCGGGGCATTGGCCCGGCCTACGGCGACAAGGCGGCACGGACCGGCATTCGGCTGATTGATTTGATCAACCCGGAGCGCTTCGAGCCCTTGCTCCGTCGGCGAATCCGGGAGAATAACGACGTGCTCCGGGCTTTAGGGGCGAAGCCTCTTTCGTTCAAGAAAGTCCACGCTCAATACCGAGCAGCCGGTGATCGCTTGCGCCCTCACGTGGCCAACACGGTGGTGATGTTGAACCAGGCGACCGCGCGCGGAGAGGACATTCTGTTTGAAGGGGCCCAAGGCACTTTCCTGGATATCGATCACGGGACCTATCCTTTCGTCACTTCCTCAAGCACAACGGCAGGGGGCGCTTGCACTGGGTCAGGCGTGCCACCGCATCGCATGGATCGGGTTGTTGGAGTGATGAAGGCCTACACTACCCGCGTCGGCGAAGGTCCCTTGCCTACGGAAAACGCCGAGGTCGCCGACATGCTGCACGCGATGGGCCGCGAGTTTGGCGCAACCACCGGACGGCCGCGGCGATGCGGATGGTTTGATGCAGTAGCCACCCGCCATGCTTCGATGATCAACGGGATCGACCAGTTGGCGATCACCAACCTGGATGGTTTAGATTCACTTGGGACCATCAAAGTTTGCGTCTCCTATCAGGACGGCGCTACGCGCCACGACTACGTTCCGAGCGATGCCGTGACTCTAGGTGCCTGCCGCCCGGTTTATGCCGAATTCCGCGGCTGGCAAACCCCAACCGGGGAAATTCGAACCTGGAAGAAGCTTCCACTTAGGTGTCGGCAGTATCTCAAGGCCATCAGCGAGTTGTCCGGTGCCGAACTCATGATCGCCTCGGTAGGACCCGCTCGCGAGCAAACGATTTTTCTGTAGGCTCCTCCGCCCGTGCAAGTCTTCGGCGCCAAGCTCTGTGTGCTTCCCCTGTTGAGACGCGGAGGGGAAGGGGTTCCGCTTTGCCGAGGGCGGCTCGGGGCTATGGTATGAGTGCGCCAAACCCTCATCTTAGCGCTCAGGCGCTCGCCTCGCTGCCAACTCATGTTGCCGTCATTATGGATGGCAACGGACGCTGGGCCAAGCAGCGCCACCTCCCGCGCGTGGAAGGTCACCGCAACGGCGTTGAATCGGTCCGCACCGTGGTTCGGGTCGCAGGCGAGGTGGGCATCAAATATCTTACGCTATACGCCTTCTCAGTCGAAAACTGGAATCGGCCCAAAGATGAGGTGGATACCCTGATGAAGTATCTGGCTCGCTACCTCAAGACCGAGATCGGCGAACTCAATCGGAGTAACGTTCGTCTGGAGGTGATTGGACAGGTTTACCGGCTCCCGGAGTTCGTTCAGGAACAATTGGCCAAGACTCAGGCTGCACTCTCAAAGAACAATGGGTTAACGCTGGTGCTGGCCTTGAGCTACGGTGGGCGCACCGAGATTGTCGAAGCCGTCCGCGGCATCGCTCAAGAGGTGAAGGAAGGCTCGATGGATCCTGCTGAGATCACCGAGCAAGTCATTGCTCAACACCTCTACACCCGGAACTTTCCAGATCCTGACCTTCTGATTCGGACCAGCGGAGAAATGCGAGTAAGCAACTTTTTGCTCTGGCAGATATCCTATGCTGAATTGGTGGTCACACCCACTCTTTGGCCCGATTTCCGTAAACCGCAGTTTTTTGCCGCACTCGAGGAATACACCAGCCGGCATCGCCGATTCGGGGCACTTTAGCGGATGACTTCCAACCCGCCTCTAAAGGACCCAACGCCGGGGCTGGCGCCCTCGCCATCCCGGGGCGCCACCTTCATGCGGCGTTTGGCCAGTTCATTAGTACTCTGGACTGTGGTGGTCGCGGCGCTCTTCGCCTCGAACCAGTATTTTTCCGGGTTCTGCTTTCTGGTGATCATGATGGGTCTGGCGGCTCTTGGCTTGGCCGAATTCTACGGCATGGTCGAACGGGTCGGGTTGGTCTGTTTCAAGGGTTGGGGGGTCTTTGGTGGGATGCTGCTCATGGCCAGCACTTTTCTGTATCTTTCCGGAGCCCTTGGCTCGCATGTCGCCCCGGCCAAGGCTAACGATTTCGAGACTGGCTACTTAATCCTCTTCGTGCTTGGGCTCTGCATTCGACAGTTTGTCTCCCGCCGTAATCAAGCCGGGATGCTTGCCATCTCGACCACCCTTTTCGGCCTGATGTACGTTCCTTGGCTCCTCAACTTCATGCAAAAAATCTATTTCTTTCCCCGGGCCGACGGGCGTTTTTACCTGATCTATTTCTTGGTTGTGACGAAGTTCAGCGACATGGGCGCTTATCTCATTGGGTCCCTGATCGGTCGTCACAAGATGATTCCGCGCATCAGCCCCGGCAAGACCTGGGAAGGTTTTGGGGGTGCGATCCTTTTTTCGACCTTGGCGAGCTTGGCCTTCGCCGTGTTGGCCGGGCCTCATTTGCTGGGCATGAACCCCCTGCACGCAGTGATCGTCGGAGTGCTTCTGAGTGTCTGCGCGGTGGTTGGCGACTTGGTCGAATCGCGCTTCAAACGTGAGGCTAACTTGAAGGATTCTGGCAAATTCTTGCCCGGCATCGGTGGCATCCTCGATCTGTTGGATAGCTTGTTGTTCAACGCGCCCATCATGTACCTCTACCTCCGGCACGTCTTAACACACTGAGGCGAAGTTCATTGGGAACAGTGCTGCGCGAGCGGGGATGCGGACCCAAGGCCTCAGGCAGGCTAACCGCTGGACGAAGTTCCGGATTTGCGAGGCGCGAGGGAGCGCCCACGCCTTTGCCACAAAAACCCCCGCGCCAATTCAGGCGCGCTTCAGGCGGGGACCTTTGGGTGTGTCGTCAATCACCCAGCCTTTCCCCTTGAGTTGGTCTCGGATCGCATCGGATCGTGCAAAATCGCGCGCCTTTCGGGCGGCTTGCCGATCCTCGAGCAAAGCCTTTATCTCCTCTGGAGCCTCGGCTTCGGTCGTGGTGCCAACGCCTAGCACTTGATCCACCTGACTCCATGCGGCCAGCGCGGCGGCGGCACGTGGGGCGTCAAGCTTGTCCGTAGCGAGCAGCGTGTTCTTCTCACGCACCCAATCGAACACCTCACCCCATGCCGCGGAGACGTTCAGGTCGTCATCCATGGCTGCTGTGAATCCCGATACCAGGCCGGTCTCGGGCGGCGCCGTTTGTGAGCCTGCCACCTCGCGCAACTTGCCCAGGCACTCGTCGATTCGGCTCAAATTGGCCCGCGCGTTCTGCAGGCCGTCGAGCCTGAAGTTGAACGATTCCCGATAGTGAGCCGAGAGCAAGCAAGCGCGAACCTCCCGACCTTGAAAGCCTTTGTTATACAGGTCACGAAGAGTGAAGAAGTTCCCTAGCGACTTACTCATCTTCTGGCCTTCGACCAGGAGGTGGGCGCCGTGAAGCCAGTGCGCTACGAACCGCCCTCCGGGCGCCTGTAGGCCGGCGCCTTCGCTCTGGGCGATTTCATCCTCGTGATGGGGGAAGATCAGGTCTTCGCCCCCGAGATGGAGGTCAAAACTGGGCCCGAGGAGCTTCATGCTCATGGCGCTGCACTCGATGTGCCAACCGGGGCGTCCTGGGCCCCATGGACTCGGCCAGAAGACCTCACCGTCCTCGGGGGTCCGTGCCTTCCAGAGCGCGAAATCCGAGAGCGATTCTTTGCCGTATTCGTCATTCCGGACTCGCTCGCCGACTCGCAGCTCGTCCAGGTTTAGTTTCAGAAGCTGCCCATAATGCCCACCTCGCTCGCGATACTTGTCGATGCTGAAATAAACCGATCCGTCCGCCGCCCGGTAGGCAATGCCACGCTCCGTTAGCCTCTCGATTAACCCGATGATGTCCGCAACGTGCTCGGTGGCGCGCGGCGCGCTCTCCGGCGCCAAACAATTGAGTGAGCGACAATCCTGGAAGAACGCGGCTTCGTAGCGCTGCGTAAAGTCCCGTAAGGTGCACTTGGCCTCACGCACGCGAGCGATGATTTTGTCTTCCACGTCCGTGATGTTCATCACTTGGCGAACTTCGTAACCCTTGAACTGGAGATAGCGGCGGACGAGATCCGCCAGCACAAATGTGCGGAAGTTGCCGATATGCCCGAAGTCATAAACCGTCGGACCGCAGCAATACATCCCGACGCGCTTGCCTGCAGGATCGATTGGGCGAAACTCTTCGACCGAGCGGGTTAGTGTGTTGAACAGTTTAAGCGCCATAGCCGGGTCCAGCGTATTGGTGGAGAGCGGAAAGAAAAAGGGTGAAATGCCTTTTTACTCGTCAAATTTCAAGGGATGGGATACCTTCTCCCTTCGTATCGTATGAGAGTCCGGACTTGGTTTCTTCATTGTGGCTTATGCTTGGCTTCGGCTTGGCTTTGCGTCTTGGCGAACAGCGCCGATCAGGCCATCCCCTCCGAGCCGCCGCCGCTTCCCCCAGTGCCGATTGTGCACCGGGCGCCCAGGCCGGCTGCTGCGACAAATTCGGTGCGGGTAAATCCCGTCAATCCCGCGCCGCAGTCGAATCTATCGACTTATCCTCCGCCTCCCCCGCCGGGGATTGCCGCTCCAGGCCAACCCACCGCTTTGCCTCCTCATGCCCTCGCTATCGGGCAAAACACTTTAGCCACTCCCCAACCAATTAACCTGGCCCAACCTCCTGCCGCGCCTCGCCCGGCGACCACTCAGACGGTCTCGCCGCAACAGGAGAAGGCCTTTGCTTGGGATGCGCTCCTCAAGGAGTACACCGCCAAACCGGGCGAACTGTCGGCTCATTTCACTTTCAGCCTGACTAACACCACCGATGCCGAGGTGACCATCACCTCCGTGCGCACGTCCTGTGGTTGCACGGTCGCGAAGCTCCCGACGGTTCCCTGGCACATCCCGGCCAAGACCAACGGCACCTTCGACGTGACAGTCGATCTGCGGGGCAAGACTGGGGTATTGACCAAAACAGTGACGGTGGAGAGTTCCGCGGGTTTCCGGTTCTTAACCGTGCGCGTCTCGGTACCTGGCGGCGCCGTGCCGTCGACTCCGATGGCCGATCGCGCGCGGAATATGCAGATGTCGATGGCCGATCGTCAAGCCGTCTTCAAGGGAGATTGCGCGGCTTGCCACTGGCAGCCCGTGATCGGCAAGCAGGGCGAGGCCCTCTACAAGGCTGGCTGCGCCGTGTGTCACGACGCAGAGCACCGTGCGTCCATGGTGCCCAACCTGCGGGCCCTCAATCACCCGACCGATCATGATTATTGGAAGAACTGGGTGACCAACGGCAAGCCAGGAACCCTCATGCCGGCCTTTGGCACTCAGGGTGGCGGGCCACTCACCGACATCCAGATCGACTCTCTCGTGGAGTACCTGTCCGGTCCGTTCCAAAACCAGAAGGCGACCGCAGCCTTACCCAGCAACACCGCCACTCAATGAGGGCGGGCGTTTAAACAAGCCGTTGACATTGAGCCGGGTTCGGCTACCGTTCCCGCCACTTTTTCGCAAGAACTGATCTATGCCCAATAACGCATCCGCCGAACGCAGAGCCCGGAGCAACATCCGCAAGCACCTCCAAAACAAGAGCGTCAAGTCCCGGCTCAAAACGCTCGAGAAGAGCTATGAGGATCTCCTGGCTGCGGGCAAGCGGGATGATGCCGCGGTCGCCCTGCGTAAGGTCAGTTCGGCTCTCGACAAAGCCGCCAAGACGGGCGTGATCCATCGCGCCACCGCGAGCCGAAAGCGCTCACGGCTTACCCTGCACATGGCCGTGGCCAAATAGTCGTGGCGGCTCGCTAGGACGCCAGCGTCAAGCCGGCGACTCCAGCCACCGCTACCACTCCGCCCACCAACGATTTCACCCCTGGACGGTCGCCTTCCAGGCGGTAGGTGAGTGGGATTACCACCAAGGGTGTGGTGGCGACGATGGGCAGGACGATCCCGCTTGGCGTCGTTTTGAGCGCCCATTGGTAAAAGGCAACCCCGATGGTTGGCCCGCTCAGGGCGTTTACCAGGACCCACCACCTGGCGGCTTTGCGCTCCGCGATTCCCAGGCGCGCGGCACGCTCGCTTTGCGGGGTGAGCCAGCGCCGGTATTGGACCCAGAAGAACGGAATCGCGACAATTACCAACCCGCCCAGAATCCTCTGGAAGGCCGCCGACCCGCCGTCCACATTGTGCCCGCTTGCAGCGGATACTGCGTAGGCCTTCCGGCTGATCACTGCCCCGAACCCCTGACCGAACCCAGCCAGAGTGCCGAAAACGATACCTGCCATGCCCACTTGAGGGGAGTTTGCAGTTTGTTTCTCGGGGGCGAGGGCCAAGGCTACCCCAACCAGGATTGCGGTTCCACAGACGACCTGCAGGGCGGACAGCCTGGTACCCATCCAGCCCCACTCGATCAGAGCAGCGAAGGGTGCTGCCAGGCAGTTGACCATCAGGCTTGCCAGTCTGGGGCCGAGCCGAGGCAGGCTTTGGAACAGAGCTACGTCTCCGAGGCCAAAGCCTACGCAGCCGCTGAGGAAAAAAACAAGGAACGCGCCGCCGCCAAAGCCCGATCCCACTGAGAACGCCCATATCCCCAACAACACAACGGCGACCGCGATTCGCCAAAAGTTGGCGGTATGGCTCCCCAGAAGCCTGGAGGAACGGCCCGCCGCCACCACGGAGATGGAAAACATGACGGTAGCAACCAGCGCAAACCACATTCGGCCAGCCTAACTTGACGGTCAGGGTTGGCCAAGCCTTGCTCCGCGGCTTTCACCAGATATAGTGCCTCCCGTGACCCCCGAAGCCCGAAACCACTTTCCCGGGGCACAACGCGCCGCATGACCACAACCGCCGCCCGCCCCGCCGCCTCTGACTCGAGTTTCCCGACTCGGGTTACTTCCATCGATGCCCTGCGTGGCTTGGTCATGTTCACCATGATCTTTGTGAACGATCTGGCTGGAGTCTCGCATCAGGTCGTGCCGTGGTGGATGCGCCATTTTAAGGCGGACGGCAATGGTATGACTTTCGTCGACTTGGTCTTCCCAGCCTTCCTGTTCATCGTCGGGATGTCGATCCCGCTATCCCTGGGTTCCCGATTGAACCGAGCTGAGCCCGTGTGGAAGATCCTGTTCCACGTGTTGATCCGGACTCTGTCTCTACTGCTGATCGGCATATTAATGGTAAACGAGTCTCCCGATTCCGCTCAGCTGGGTTGGTCGGCCAATCTTTGGTCCACATTGATGTACCTTGCTGCGATTCTCGCTTTTGGCTCCATCGCTCCTCCACCAAAATCGGATCCTGGCGTCACTACCAAGAGCCCGGGCCGAATGGTCGCGATTCTCTTTCGCTTCGCTGGTTTTCTAGGGCTGGCCTTTCTTGCTTGTGCATTCCGCGGCCGCAATGGGGAGCGCATCATCTCTCTTTCCCCGTTCTTCATTCACACCAGCTGGTACGGGATCCTCGGTCTGATCGGGTGGGCCTACCTGGTCGCTTGTATTGTGTTCTTCCTCTTCCGCGAGAATCGCACTGCTTTGTTGGGTTGCATGGTCTTGCTGATGTGCATGTATCCGGCTGCCAGGACTGGGACTTTTGATCATTTCTGGCTCAATCACCTGGTCGGCATGGGCGAAACGCTGGGTTCCCAAGGAGCAATCACCGTAGGCGGAATGCTCCTGGCTTCGATCCTTATCACCCCAGAAACGGCGGACCACGGCGCGCGGGCCTGGTTCACGTTGCTATTTGTCTTGGGTTGCGTTGGCGGAGCCCTGCTGCTCCATGGCCTCTACGGCATCAATAAGAACAGTGCGACACCTTCATGGTGCCTCTGGGCTTGCGCGATAACAGGGGCGCTTTGGCTGCTTCTTCATCTCCTTTGCGAAAGCCGGTCTTTTGGACTCCTGGCCAAACCACTTGCCATCGCCGGCTCGAACGTGCTGCTCGCATACCTCATCTCCGAAATGCTCCCCTCCGCCCTGGACCTCTTCCACCTCGGCGACTGGTTTTCCCGCCTCGCCGAGGCGAACTTGTTTTGTGCAGTGGCGCGCTCCGCGGGCTGCGGCGTCGTGATTTTGGTGCTTAGCGTGCTCATTAACCGCGCCGGTTTTAGGCTGAAGCTGTGATGTGATGAAGAAACGCCGACGATCAACCCGATCGACCAGGCGGTGCTAACCAGCTCGCACGGTATACGGGACGACCGAGGAGAAGTCCGACGCATTGACGCGCCAAGGGGCGGTGAGGCTGGTGGCACCGTGCTGACGGCTGGGCTGCGTCTACTCGATAAGAGCGTGCGGAATAGCCGATAATCACGAGAGTTACGTCAGAAAGGCTAGGTCCCAGAGGATACGGGATGGAACCCGCGAGTGGCTTGGGGTGGTCGGCGGGGAGGCTGACATAGGCGCGTGAAGCGTCTTTCGCGCTCCCGGCAGCAGGAAGGCGGTTTTTCCGCGGGCGACGGAGGCGCCAAATGGGAAACGAGCCGATCACAGGGCGAGTTTCCCATGGAATTGTCTAAATTGCAAGTTATATATTGATTAAATCAAAACCCCGCGAGAGAGGAATGTAGACGGGAGGACAAGGATGGGGGCAGTCTTCCGCTGGGCCCTGTTACGGGAGGGGACCAGCCCAAGCAACGATGGGTAATCTCTCCTCAAGGCTACGAGCCGTAGCCACAGCCAAGTTCAGGCGAGATCCGGGAGCTCAAAGGGCTCCTTCATCGGGAGGCTGAAGCCAGGGAGCAAGGAGGCGACGTCCAACCGCTCAGGCTCGCTCAGGAGCCTGGATTGCTTCCGCGAGGCGTAAGTCGACACGGTGCGTTCTTTCGGGTTCACGACCCAGGCAAGCCGGGCGCCGTAGGCGAAATACTGCACCACCTTTTGTCCCAGGTTTGTCGCGCTTGTGGCCATCGCGAGGCAGTGCCAGGAGCGCTTCGTCGGACCAGAATCGCCTTTCCACCGCGGGTCGTACGCGTGCCGAGTGTACCGCTGGAAATCGCATTTCCCGATGAGTTTTAGGCTCTCAGTGATCCCGCACAAAGAGTTTGCCCGGTAATTGGCGAACAAGCCGCTTCATTTCCAGGCTTAACAGCGCGACTGACACGGCCGCGGCCGGTAGCCCGCTCTTCTGGATGACCTCGTCGATGTGGACCTCCTCCTGGCTGAGGGCGTCGTAGGCCTTCTGTTCGTTCTCGGAGAGGCTGATCCCAGGCAGAGCGCCGGTCTCGGCCGGTGAAGGCGGACGATTGGTCTGGGGGAAGAGATACTCAAATTCGCTTAGGATATCGGCCGCGTCTTCGCAAAGCTTGGCGCCTTTCTTGATCAGGTCGTGGCAACCCTTGCTTTGCGGCGAATCAATCCGCCCGGGCACGGCGAAGACTTGGCGGCCTTGATCGACCGCCATTCCCGCAGTGATCAAGGCGCCGCTATTGAGCCCTGCCTCGATTACCACCGTGCCGAGGGTCATGCCGGCAACGATGCGGTTACGGATCGGGAAGGACTGTTTGTCGGCCGGCCGATTGAAGGGAAACTGGGTGATCAGGGCGCCCCGGCCGGTAATGCGTTCGAACAACTCGGCGTTTTCCGGGGGGAAGACCAGGTTGATGCCAGTCCCTAGGACGGCAATGGTTCGGCCCTTGGCGTTCAGAGTGCCTTGGTGGGCGGCCGTGTCGATGCCTCTGGCACCGCCGCTCACCGTCGTGACACCCACGTATCCAAGTTGATAGGCGAGTTTGCGCGCTGTTTGCTGCCCATAAGGACTGGCGCGGCGCGAGCCAACAATCGCCACCGCATTCTTGTCCGCCGTCGTGAGTTTCCCCTTGATATAGAGGACAATCGGTGGATCGTAGAGTTGCCTCAGGAGTTCGGGGTATTCCGGATCCAACTGCGTGATGAGCTGGCAGCCGAAATCGCGGATTCGCTGCAATTCGGCGGTCAGATCGATTGATTTTTCCCAACTCGCAATTGCCTGGGCAGTCGCGTCCCCAATTCCTTGGATACGAGAGAGTTGCGATTGTCTGGCGGCGAGCACAGCGGTCGCATCCCCAAAGTGAGCGAGGAGGAGCCGGAGGCGGACCGGGCCGACCCCCTCAACCATATTGAGAGCCACCAACGCTTCCTTCGCTTCCACGGTAGCGTTGTTAACGTTCCGGCCGAGGCTAGGCAAGGCTGAAATCAACGTCCGTCCAACCGTGAGACGGCGGCATTTGAAAGACCGCCCGGAGGCTCAGTGTCGATTACGAGATCGCTCGGGAGGTTCGACGAGTCGCTCGCCGGCGAGCAGACTGGACAAGGAACCGGCGGTCACGGATGATTCAGGCGAAGTTGTCTAAATTTCTGGTGAAAAGCGGTTGACAGTCTGAGGTTGGATTTGTAGATTCGCCGTCTCGTTAGATAACGAATGTAGATTGAATCGCCGTTAGCCCCACTGGTTTAACTAAGACGAGAGCCGCGGGGTAATGGTTTATTGTCGTTTTTCGGGCGTCAGGAAAGTCATGATTTTTTCTGGTAGTGCCCATGTAGCTCAGTTGGCAGAGCGCGTCCTTGGTAAGGACGAGGTCATCAGTTCAAATCTGATCATGGGCTCCAGAACCGCTTACTGAGATAAACTAAACAAAGTCAGGAATCGCAATGGCAAAAGAATCGTTTCAACGCACAAAGCCACACGTGAATATCGGCACCATCGGTCACATCGATCATGGTAAATCGACGCTGACGGCTGCAATTGTCGAAACGCAGGCCCGCAAGGGTCTGGCGAACAAGATTTCCTATGCGGAAATTACCAAGGGCGGCACCGTGCGAGATGAAACCAAGACGGTGACCATCGCCATTTCCCACGTTGAATACCAAAGCAACGCACGGCATTACGCCCACGTGGATTGCCCGGGCCACGCCGATTACATCAAGAACATGATCACCGGCGCGGCGCAGATGGACGGCGCCATCTTGGTGGTGGATGCCTCCGAGGGGCCCATGCCCCAGACCCGCGAGCACATTCTCTTGGCCCGCCAGGTCGGCGTGCCGGCCATCGTGGTGTTCCTGAACAAGGTAGACTTGGTGGATGACGCGGAACTCTTGGATCTGGTGGAGATGGAAGTGCGCGATCTGCTCAATAAGTACGGCTTTCCCGGCGAAAAGACTCCCGTGGTTCGCGGCAGCGCCAAGTCCGCTCTGGCCGGCGAAGAAGCCGGTGAAGCCTCGATTCAGAAATTGCTCGACGAAGTCGATGCCTTCATCCCTCTGCCCGTTCGGGAAGTGGACAAGCCCTTCCTGATGAGCATCGAAGACGTGTTCACCATTGAAGGTCGCGGGACGGTCGTCACCGGCCGTGTTGAGCGCGGTGAGCTGAGCCGCATGATGGATGTCGAGATCGTCGGTCTGCACGACACCAAGAAGACAGTCGCGACTGACATCGAGATGTTCCGCAAGCTGCTGGATAAGGCAAGCGCGGGCGACAACGTGGGCGTACTTTTGCGCGGAACCACGAAAGAGGAAGTCGAGCGCGGAATGGTGCTGGCCAAGCCCGGCAGCATCACCCCTCACACCCATTTCAAGGCGGAAGTGTATGTGCTCTCCAAAGAAGAGGGCGGTCGGCATACCCCGTTTTTCACCAACTATCGTCCCCAATTCTACTTCCGAACCACGGACGTCACCGGCAATGTGGCGCTGCCTGAGGGCATCGAGATGGTCATGCCAGGTGATAACGTCTCCGTGATCGTGAAGGTGATCGCCCCAATCGCCATGGAGCGCGGGCAGCGTTTCGCGATTCGGGAAGGTGGCCGCACCATCGGCGCGGGTCGAGTAACTGAGATTATCGAATAAGGCAAAGCGAGCGATCGCGGATAGCGGTCGAGCGTATCCTGATTAAGAATGTCAAACCCAGAAATGACTTGGCAGATAGGGCGGTAGCTCAATTGGCAGAGTAGCGGTCTCCAAAACCGTTGGTTGGGGGTTCGATTCCCTCCCGCCCTGCCAGCCGATCATCCCAGCGGAGGGGTGGCAGAGTGGTCTATCGCGACGGTCTTGAAAACCGTTAGGGCTAAACACCCTCGGGGGTTCGAATCCCTCCCCCTCCGCCATCAGAACAGCTTGTGAATGATTTAATTAAAATGGGCCTTTGGGCCGTGGTAATCGGCGGGGCGTTTATCTTCGCCTGGCGCAAAGGTTACCTCCTGCGCATTTCCAGCTACGTGGCCGAGACTCGCGAGGAGCTGCGCAAATGCACTTGGCCCTCGGTCGAGGAGTTGAAGGGCTCGACGGTGGTGGTGATGATCACGATCTTCCTGCTCGGTTTATTCATCATCGGCACCGATTACATCATTCTGCGATTCGTGCGCGGGATCCTTCCCAAGCTCTAACCTGTGGCAAGTCTAAGCATGCGTAGCCAATGGTTTGTCATTCACACGTTGTCCGGCCAGGAATCCAAGGTCAAGGACAGCATCGAGCGGCGCCTCAAGAGTGAGGAGATGGGGGAGTACATCAATGAGGTCCTCGTGCCGATGGAGCGCGTGGCCGAAGTGCGCGGCGGCAAAAAGACCGTCACCACCCGCAAGCTTTACCCGGGCTATGTGTTCATTGACATGGTGTTGCTGGATGAGGCCAACCGGATCATCGAGAAGCCTTGGTATTTTATTCGAGACACCCAGGGCATCATCGGGTTCGTGGGCGGGGAGCGACCGAGCCCGACTCCGCAAGAAGAAATCGACGTCATCAAAGAGAAGATCTCCGAGTCAGAGGATACCGAACGGCCGAAAGTGAACTTCGATGTGGGCGAGACCATCAAAATCAACGACGGTCCGTTCCTGAACTTCAGCGGCGTAATTGAGGAGATCGAACCAAACCGGGGCAAACTGAAGGTTACGGTCAACATTTTTGGCCGGAGTACGCCGGTCGAGTTGGAGTACTGGCAGGTGGAGAAGGCTTAGGCAGATTATGGCAAAGAAGATTACAGGTCAGATTAAGTTGCAGATCCCCGCAGGGCAAGCCAACCCGGCGCCGCCCGTCGGCCCCGCTTTGGGCCAGCACGGCGTGAACATCATGGGTTTCTGCAAGGAATTCAACGCCGTCACCAAGGAACAGGCGGGGATGATTATCCCCGTGGTGATCACGGTCTATGCGGACAAGTCTTTCACGTTCATCACCAAGTCGCCGCCCGCATCGGTGCTGCTCAAGAAAGCCGCCGGGATCGCCTCGGGCTCAAAGGTCCCGAACAAAGAAAAAGTGGGCAAGGTGACCCGCCAGCAGGTGATGGAGATTGTGAAGCTCAAGCTTAAAGACCTCAATTCGACCACTGAGGAAGCCGCCTTTCGGATCATTTCCGGGACCGCGCGAAGCATGGGCATCGATGTGGTCGGTTAACCCCCCAAGCGGGAGAGCATCCGCTCGCTAACACCGCGACTTAGACATGCCAGCCAAACCCAGTAAACGTTACCGTCAGGCGGTCAAGATGGTAGAAACCACCAAGGTTTACCCTCTGAAGAACGCCATGGAGATCCTCAACAAGTTTCCCCGCGCCAAATTCAACGAGACTGTTGAATTGGCCTTCCGCTTGGGCGTGGATCCGAAGCAATCCGACCAGATGGTTCGTGGCACGGTGCCGCTGCCTCATGGAAGCGGCAAGGTCGTGAGGGTGCTGGTATTCGCCAAGCCAGGCGCGGCCGCTGACGCCGCCCGCAGCGCGGGCGCGGAGTACGTGGGTTACGACGAGATGATCAAGAAATGCCAGGAGGGCTGGACGGATTTTGACGTCGCCATCGCTACTCCCGAGGCCATGATCGAAGTAAGGAAATTGGGCAAGGTTCTTGGGCCTCGCGGCCTCATGCCCAATCCCAAGACCGGCACTGTAACCGACGATACGACCAAGGCGATCAAAGAACTCAAGGCGGGCCGCGTCGAATACAAGATTGATAAGGCAGGCAACGTGCACGTCCCGATTGGCAAGATCTCGTTCACTCCCGATCAGTTGGCGGAGAATGCACGCTCGGTCATTGAAGCGGTGGTCCGGGCTCGCCCTCACAGCGCCAAAGGGACCTTTGTCGAGACCTGCACGCTGTCCAGCACGATGAGCCCGCCGGTTCGCCTGGACCTGCGCGAGTTCCACGCGACCTAAACCTATACCCTTTCCGAAAATGCGCGCCGAAAAACAAATCCTGACCCGAGAGTATCTCAAGCGGCTAAACGCCTCGCCGTTCTTCCTGGTGATTGACTACCGGGGTCTGAATGTGGGGCAGTTTACCGAATTGCGGAAGCGCCTCAATAAGACTGGAGCGGAGGTTCACGTCGTCAAGAACTCCATCTTCCAGATCGCCGCAAAAGAGGCCGGGTTGGCCGACTTTTCCGGCCAGTTGGCCGGCCAGTTGGCGGCAGTTACCGGGCAGCGTGACATTTCCGCTGCCGCCAAGGTGATCAAGAACTTTCAGGCCGAGTTTGACAAACCCAAGCTCCAGTTCGGGTACCTTGGCAATCGCCGCCTGGAGAAGGCCGATGTGCTGACGTTGGCCGACCTGCCCTCGATCGAAGTGTTGAGGGGCAAGCTCTTAGGTGTATTGCAGAGCCCCGCCGCGTCGTTGGTGCGCCTGCTCAATACGCCCGCCACTCAACTCACCCGCGTGCTCAAGGCTCGAGCCGAAAAAGAGCAGCCGGCAGCGTGAGACTTTCGCCGCCGCGTTCGTATGGCGGCGGCGACCACAGAACAACCACAAAAGTAAATCGTCGGCTTACGGGCCGTAGGCTGAAACCATTCGTGGCCGCGAATGACGACGAGACTGAAAGCAAGCAAATATGGCAGACATCGCATCGATAGTTGAACAGTTAAGCAAATTAACGGTCTTAGAAACTGCGGAGTTGGTGAAAGAGCTCGAAAAGACCTGGGGAGTGACTGCGGCCGCGCCGGTGGCGGCAGCGGCAGCCGGACCAGGGGCAGGAGCGGCAGCAGCTCCGGTCGCAGAAGCGAAGACCGCATTTGACGTCATCCTGGCATCGGTGCCAGCTGATAAGAAAATCGCCGTCATTAAGGCGGTGCGCGAGGTGAAGGCCGGGCTTGGATTGGCCGAGGCCAAGAAGCTCGTGGAAGAAGCGCCCAAGCCCGTGCTCGAAGGCGCCAACAAAGCCGATGCCGAAGCGGCCAAGAAGAAGCTCGAGGACGCTGGCGCGAAGGCCGAGTTGAAGTAGATTGTGTTTTGACATGGGCGGCGGGGTGTACCCGCCGCCCGTTTTTCGCGCGAATTTTGTCTGATTTCTATCCGTCATAAGAGCCTGATACATAGAAGCCGCAGCTTACAGACCACTTGCCGCCGAGTTCCCGGTTGCGCCCGGGGGCCTCGGCATTATGTTATTTAGTGTCCAAAAATGGGCCGATCCGTCATCGGCCAAGTCCAGAGGAAACCATGCCATCGCGAACGCCTGAACGTACAAATTTCGGTAGAATCAAAGAGGTCATCGCCCCGCCTAACCTCATCGAGGTGCAGGTTAATTCCTACTGGGAGTTTCTGCAGGCCGGGACGCCGCCCTCCAAACGCAAGAACATGGGGCTTCAAGCCGTGTTCACCGAGGTCTTTCCCATCGAGAGCTACGACGGCAAGACGGTCTTGGATTTCCACGCCTACGAGATCGGCGACCCCAAGGTAACCTGGCTTGATTGCTTGCGGGAGGGCCTCACCTACGGCGCGCCGCTGCATGTTACTTTCCAGCTCAAAGAGGAAAGCGGCACGAAGGAAGAGAAGGTTTTCATGGGCGAACTGCCGCTCATGACCCCTCAGGGGACCTTTGTTATCAACGGCGCCGAGCGTGTCATTGTCAGCCAGTTGCACCGTTCGCCGGGCATCGCGTTCGAGGCGACCCAGCATGCCAACGGCAAAATGCTCCATTCTTTTCGTATCATCCCCGACCGTGGGTCATGGTACGAGGCGCAGTTCGACACCAGCGACCTGCTTTACGTCTATTTGGACCGCAAGAAGCGGCGCCGGAAGTTCCTCACCACCACGTTCTTCCGCGCTTTGGCGTTCCTCGATTCGGACTCCAAGGCCAAAGACGGGGATAAGGTTCGCGGCACCGATGAGGAGATCCTGCGGCTGTTCTATGATGTCGAGGAACTCAGCATCAAACAGGCCGATGCCCTCGAGGACATCCAGAACAAGGTTCTGATCGAGGACGCTGTCGATCCTGACAAGGGGATCGTCGTCGCCCGCGCCTTCGAGCCCCTCTCCAAGGCAGTAGTCAAGCAGATTGCCGAGCTTGGTATCAACAAGATCGGCGTGGTGGATACCAATGTTGATGATGGCATCGTGATCAAGTGCCTCAAGAAAGATCCCACCAAGAACGAAGAAGAGGCGCTCAAGGACATCTACCGCAGGCTTCGACCCGGGGATCCTCCGACCGCCGCCAACGCGCGGGCCTTAATCAAGCGCTTGTTCTTCGATCCCAAACGCTACGACTTGGGCCGAGTCGGTCGCTACAAGATCAACCAGAAGTTAGGCATCGACGAGAGCGAGTCCCGCATCCTGACCAAGGAAGACTTGGTCGCGGCCACGAAGTATTTGCTGCGCCTCAAGAAGGGCGAGGGCAGCCTGGATGACATCGATCACTTGGGCAGCCGGCGCGTGCGCACCGTCGGCGAATTGCTCGCTAACCAGTGCCGCGTGGGTTTGGCCCGCACCGAACGCTTGGTCAAAGAGCGCATGACGCTGTTCGATCAAGGCGTCGATACCATGACCCCGCAGAAGCTGATCAACCCCAAGGCGCTCTCCGCCGTGGTCCGAGATTTCTTCGGCCGCAGCCAGCTCTCGCAGTTCATGGATCAAATCAACCCCTTGGCTGAATTGACCCATAAGCGGCGTCTTTCCGCCCTTGGGCCCGGGGGTCTGTCCCGAGATCGCGCCGGTTTCGAGGTGCGCGATGTGCACCCCTCCCATTACGGTCGAATCTGCCCCATCGAAACGCCGGAAGGTCCAAATATCGGACTCATCGCCTCTTTGGCCACTTTCGCCCGCGTCAACGATTTCGGCTTTATCGAAACGCCTTATCGGAAGGTCGAAAAGGGTCGGGTGACGAACCATATGGAATACCTCACGGCGGACCGTGAGGAGCAATTCATCATCGCCCAGGCCAATGCCGCGATCGATGAAAAGGGCAATTTCACCACCGACCGCGTCACTTGCCGGTGCAAGGGTGACTTCTTGGACGTGGAGCCGAGCCGTGTCGATTACATGGACGTCTCTCCCAAGCAGTTGGTCTCGGTGGCTGCGGGTCTGATTCCCTTTTTGGAGCACGACGACGCCAACCGCGCGCTGATGGGCTCGAACATGCAGCGGCAGGCGGTGCCGTTGTTGGTGACCGAAGCGCCATTGGTGGCTACGGGTTTGGAAGATCGCGTTGCCAGAGACTCTTGTGCGGTCGTCGTTGCGGAAGAGGTCGGCAAAGTTGCCTCCGTGACCGGCAGCCAGGTGATCATCACTCGCGATGGCAAGATCCCGGAAGGCAAGAAACGTTTGCGGCATTCCCCGGAAGAGGGTCTGCATGTCTATCCGATCCGCAAGTTCATGCGGTCCAACGCGGCGACCTGCATCAATCAGAAGATCCTGATCGCCAAGGGAGAGACCGTCAAAAAGGGCCAGATCATCGCGGACGGTCCCTGCACGCGAGATGGCGAGTTGGCTCTCGGACGCAACGTCCTCTGCGCCTTCATGCCCTGGAACGGCTACAACTTCGAGGACGCCATCCTCATCAGCGAGCGAATCGTCAAGGACGATGTGTTCACCTCGATTCATATCGAGGAATTTGAGGTCAGCGCTCGCGACACCAAGCTGGGCCCGGAAGAAATCACCCGGGACATCCCGAACTTGGGCGAGGAAGCCCTCAAGAACCTGGGTACCGACGGCGTGATCCGAGTCGGTGCAGAGGTCAAGCCAGGTGACATCCTGGTTGGCAAAATCACGCCTAAGAGCGAAACGGAATTGGCACCTGAAGAGCGGTTGCTCCGTGCGATCTTCGGCGAAAAAGCTGCCGACGTTAAGGACACTTCCCTCAAAGTGCCATCGGGCACCTATGGGATCGTCATGGACGTGAAGGTGTCGGCCAAGAAAGAATCCGACAAGGAAAAGGATGATCGTCCGGTTTCGAGCGACGCCCGCAAACAAGCCAAGCAGGTTGAGGAAGAATACAAGGGCAAGACCGAGGAGTTGCGCGAGCAATTGACGGAAGCTCTGAGCAATATACTGCTGGGTGAGAAAATCCCGCTGGACGTGGTGAACTCGGAGACGGGTGAGATTATCATTCCCGCCAATCGGAAGATCACCAAGACCCTTCTCCGTAAGCTGGCCGGAGTTTACGACCGGATCGAGATCGACCCATCGCCCATCCGTAACAAGATCAACGAGATCATCGGCACCTTTAAGAAGAAATTCGACGATCTCCAGATGGCGTTCGACGACGAGATGGAGCGCGTTGAGGCCGGTGATGAAGTCGATACTGGCATTATCAAATCGGTCAAGGTTTACATCGCGTCCAAACGAAAGCTGTCGGTCGGTGACAAGATGGCCGGACGCCACGGTAACAAGGGTGTGGTTGCGAAGATCGTGCCTGAAGAGGACATGCCGTTCCTGTCTGATGGGACGCCGGTGGACATCGTCCTGAACCCGCTCGGCGTGCCTTCGCGTATGAACGTCGGCCAGGTGCTGGAAACGCACTTGGGCTGGGCTGCGAGGCTTCTCGGAATGCGCTTCGCCACGCCAGTGTTCGACGGGATCAAGGAGAAAGACATCCGTGCATACTTGCGCGATGCCAAGCTGCCGGAGAACGGCAAGACCATTCTTCTGGATGGTCGCACGGGTGAACCCTTCGACCAGGAAATCGTCGTCGGCTACATCTACATGATGAAATTGGGCCACTTGGTGGCGGACAAGATTCACGCCCGTGCTGTAGGGCCGTACTCGTTGGTTACTCAGCAACCCCTGGGCGGCAAAGCCCAATACGGCGGCCAGCGTTTCGGGGAAATGGAAGTCTGGGCCATGGAGGCCTATGGAGCGGCTTACAGCCTCCAGGAATTGTTAACGGTGAAATCAGACGATGTCCAAGGTCGCACGCGGATCTACGAGAGTATCGTCAAGGGTGATAACTCGTTGGAAGCCGGCGTGCCGGAGTCGTTCAACGTGCTGGTCAAAGAGATGCAATCCTTGGGATTGGATGTGAAAGTGGGCTACTCGAACCCTGCGGATCAACCGGCCCAACCCGCGGCTGCCCTCGGAATGCTTGGTTGAACTGAATCCGGCGGGGCCTGCCGCCGGACCTGAAACTTATGATGAACACGAAAGACTCTGCCCGCGAGCTACTCGGGCTCGATAAGGTCAACCTGGTTGACTATGTGGGGATCGCGGTGGCATCGCCTGAGACGATCCGCTCTTGGTCAAAGGGCGAAGTGAAGAATCCGGAAACGATCAACTACCGCACCTTCAAGCCCGAGAAGGGCGGATTGTTCTGCGAGCGCATCTTCGGCCCGGTCAAGGACTGGGAGTGCTCCTGCGGAAAATACAAGCGCATCAAGCATCGCGGTGTGGTCTGCGATCGTTGCGGCGTCGAGGTTACCCTCTCTCGCGTGCGACGTGAGCGAATGGGCCACATTGATCTGGCGGTGCCCGTCTCCCACATCTGGTTCTTCAAATGCATGCCCAGCCGCATCGGGCTCATGCTCGACATGACTGCGCGCAATCTCGAGCGCGTCATCTATTACGAGGATTACCTCGTCATCGAGCCCGGCACTACGCCGTTGAAGTTGCACCAACTGCTTAGCGAGATCGAGTATCGCGAGGCACGCGAGACCTACGGCCAGGAAGCTTTTACCGCGAAAATGGGCGCCGAGGCCGTGCGCGACGCGCTGGCCAACGTGAATTTGGCTAAGGGCGTTGAGCAACTTCAGGTTGCGATGACCGAAACCAAGAGCAAGCAGATCCGAAAGAAATTGGCCAAGCGGATCAAACTCTTGCAGGGCTTCCTTGGTTCCAAGACTCGTCCGGAATGGATGATCTTGACCGTGTTGCCTGTCATTCCCCCCGACCTGCGGCCCCTCGTCCCGTTGGAGGGCGGACGCTTTGCGACCTCGGACCTCAACGACCTCTATCGGCGCGTGATCAACCGCAATAACCGGTTGAAGAATCTGCTCCAGCTTAAGACCCCTGAAGTCATCATCCGCAACGAGAAACGGATGCTCCAGGAAGCCGTCGACGCCCTGTTTGACAATGGACGTCACGGTCGCGCTGTTACCGGCGCCGGCAATCGCGCCTTGAAGTCACTCAGTGACATGCTTAAGGGCAAGAGCGGACGTTTCCGCCAGAACCTCCTGGGCAAGCGCGTGGATTACTCCGGTCGTTCGGTCATTGTGATCGGGCCGGAACTCAAACTTAGCCAGTGCGGCCTGCCCAAGAAGATGGCCTTGGTGCTCTTCGAGCCATTCATCATCCGCAGGCTCAAAGAGCTCGGCTATGTCCATACCGTCCGCTCGGCCAAGAAGATGATTGAGCGCCAATCGCCCGAGGTTTGGGACATTCTCGAAGAAGTCACCAAGGGCCACCCCGTACTGCTGAACCGGGCCCCGACACTCCACCGCCTTTCCATCCAAGCTTTCGAGCCTGTGTTGATCGAAGGTGAAGCGATCCGAATCCATCCCCTGGTGTGTACCGCCTATAACGCCGATTTTGACGGTGACCAGATGGCGGTTCACGTACCCCTGTCGGTCGAGGCACAAATGGAGGCACGACTGCTGATGATGGCTCCGCTCAACATTTTCAGCCCTTCGAGCGGCAAGCCAATCATGACCCCAACCCAAGACATCACCTTGGGCTGCTATTATCTGACGGCTGAGCCGCGTGACATTGGCCGAGAAGGGCCCCCGCGTCGGCAGAAGCTTTTCGGCTCCAAATCCGAGGCGATCTTCGCCCACATGGACGGCGCGGTCACGACTCATGACCGGATCCTGCTCGCTAACCCTGACTTGGGAAACAAGACGGTCTTCGGTTCGGCGGACAAGAAAGTGATCGAGACTACGGTTGGGCGCGTTATTTTTAGCGAGGTTTGGCCTACGGAATTGGGCTTCCCCAACAAAGTGGTGGGCAAGTCCGGCCTGGGTGACCTGATCTGGAATTGCTACAAGAACTGTGGCCATCAGAAGACCATCATCGCCCTGGACCGGCTCAAGGAACTAGGATTCCGCGAAGCCACGAAAGCAGGCATCTCCATCGGGATTGATGACATGATCATCCCGAAGGAGAAGGGCCAGGAAATCGAGAATGCGCAGAAGCAGATTTCCGAAGTCGAGAAGCAGTATCGACGCGGCATCATCACGCCTGGTGAGCGCTACAACAAAATCATCGACATCTGGACCCACTGCACTGACCAGATCTCGAACGTCATGCTCACCACCCTGAAGTACAACCAGGGCAAGCGCGAATACAACCCGGTGTGGTTGATGGTCGACTCCGGCGCTCGCGGTAACAAAGCGCAGGTGCGCCAATTGGCCGGTGTGCGCGGGTTGATGGCCAAGCCTTCCGGCGACATCATCGAGAAACCCATTTTGTCCAATTTCCGCGAGGGTCTGACCGTGCTCGAGTATTTCATCTCGACCCACGGCGCCCGCAAGGGTTTGGCGGATACGGCCCTCAAGACGGCCGATTCCGGTTACATGACTCGCAAGTTGGTGGATGTGGCCCAGGACGTGATCATTCGTGAGGATGACTGCGGAACCAGCAATGGCATCTGGGTGCAGGCCATCTACGAAGGCGAGGATGAAGTGGTCAAGCTCAGCGAGCGAATCGTCGGCCGTTATGTGTGCGACGACATTGTTGACCCCCGAGATGCGCGCCGCAAAATCGTGAGCTCGAACGAAGAGGTTGACGAGGTCAAGTCGCGCGAGATCGAGAAGGCCGGAATTGAGCGTGTCCGAATTCGCTCGGTCCTCACTTGTGAAAGCAAGCATGGCGTGTGCATCGCGTGTTATGGCCGCAATCTCGCCACCGGCGCACCGGTCAAGCTGGGAGAAGCCGTAGGCATTATCGCAGCCCAATCTATCGGCGAGCCCGGCACGCAGTTGACCATGCGTACCTTCCACATCGGCGGCACCGCCTCACAGGTGTTCAAGCAGCCCCAAATCAAGGCCAAATTCGAAGGCGTGGTCCGCTATAACGATCTGCGCTTGGTCGAATTGGAAGACGGCAGTCACATCGTCCTCAATAAAAACGGTTCCGTCTCCATTCTTGCCGATGATGGCCGCGAGCTCGAGAACCACAACGTGGTGATCGGTGCGGTTATTTCCGTGGCCGACGGCCAGCGAGTGAAGAAGGGCGACACCTTCGTCCAATGGGATCCGTACAACGTGCCAATTCTCTCCGAGAAGGCTGGACGCGTGCAATTCCATGACATCATCGAAGGCGTCACGATGAAACAGGAGATGGACGAAACCACCGGCCAGGAGGCCATGGTCATTATCGAGCACAAGGAAGATTTGCACCCGCAGATCATCATCCGCGACGAGGACGGAGAAGCCTCCGCGAGCTATCCGATCCCCTCAGGTGCTCACATCGTCGTGAGCGAGGGCGACAAAATCGTGGCCGGCACGCTGATGGCCAAAACCCCGCGCAAAACCTCCAAGACCAAGGATATCACGGGCGGTCTGCCGCGCGTCGCCGAGTTGTTCGAGGCTCGCCGACCCAAGGACGCCGCAGAGATCTCCAAGATCGACGGTTTGGTCGACTTCGGGCCGAGCGTGCGCGGGAAGCGTTGCATCTTGATCAAGGACCCTCAGACCAGCGTGGAAGAGGAACACCTGATCCCGATCGGCAAACACGTCATCGTCTTCAAAGGCGACTTTGTGCGCAAAGGCCAGCAGTTGACCGAAGGTCCGGTTGTGCCACACGAGATCCTGGACGTCTGCGGACCACAGGAGCTCCAGGAGCACCTGGTGAACGAGGTGCAGGAGGTCTACCGCCTGCAAGGTGTGACCATCAACGACAAGCACATCGAGATCATCGTGCGACAGATGTTGCGCAAGGTCCGAATCACCGAACCGGGCGATACCACCTTCCTATGGGGGGAGCACGTGGACAAAATCCCCTTCGAGGACGAGAATCAACGCGTCGAAAAGGTTGGTGGCAAGCCTTCCGAGGCCCAGCCTGTGCTCTTGGGCATCACCAAGGCATCCTTGGAGACGGAAAGCTTCCTGAGCGCCGCCTCCTTCCAGGACACCACGCGTGTCCTTACCGAGGCCGCAACCATGGGCAAAATGGACTTCTTGCGCGGATTCAAGGAAAACGTGATCATGGGTCACATCATTCCTGCCGGCACCGGGTTCAATTTGCACCGCAATGTAACGATCAAGCCGCTGGTGGAACCCCTTCCCGTTGAAGAAGAGCCGTTGGCTCCTCCGGGAGAGGAGCCTCTGGCCGGCTAAACCGGATCTGGGACTCCATTTTTTTCTCAAATACTTGTTGCAACAGGTAGGTCAATTGGTATGATCCGCACTCCGTTTCGCCAGAGGGTGCGGGAGACCGTTCCGACCTCTGCGAACAGCAATCATTTCGATGCCGACGATCAATCAACTCGTCCGTAAGGGACGAAGCAAACTGCGCTATAAGTCGAAGTCACCGGCGCTGCAAGGCGCCCCATTTCGACGGGGCGTCTGCTTGCAGGTCATGACACGTACGCCTAAGAAGCCAAACTCAGCCATGCGAAAGGTGGCGAAAGTGAGGCTTACCAACGGCTACGAGGTGATCGCTTATATCCCCGACGAAGGCCATAACCTCCAAGAACACTCGATCGTCATGGTCCGTGGGGGGCGCGTGAAGGATCTTCCGGGCGTTCGCTACCACATCGTGCGCGGCACCTTGGACGCCGCTGGCGTCGAGAAGCGCCGAGTGAGCCGATCCAAATACGGGGTTAAGCGCCCCAAAGCAGGCAAAGCCGCTCCGGCGGCCGCGGCCGCAGCCAAGTAATTTTGTATGTCGCGTCGTCGTCAGGCAGTTAAGCGAGGGTTGATCTCGGATCCGAAGTTCCACTCGACTTTGGTCTCCAGGCTGGTCAACGTAGTGATGCGGGGGGGCAAGAAAAGCACCGCGCAGCGAATCGTCTATGGCGCGTTCGATCAGATCGCGTCCAAGAACCCCACGAGCAATCCGATGGATGTTCTCCAGCGGGCCGTGGACAACGCCAAGCCCCGCTTGGAAGTTAAACCGCGACGGGTGGGCGGGGCGACCTACCAGGTTCCTCTGGAAGTCACCGTGGACCGCCAAGTGTCGCTGGCCATGCGGTGGTTAGTAGATTTTGCCGATGCCCGGAAAGGCATGCCGATGAAAGAGGCACTGGCTGCCGAGATCATGGATGCCTATCAGGGGCAGGGCAACGCGATCCGAAAGCGCGACGACGTACATAAGATGGCCCAGGCCAATAAGGCCTTTGCGCACTTTCGCTGGTAGCAACAACATTTTAGACGCGCCCCGAGGGCTGATGCAAATCGGGGCATTTTTATTCTCTTGATACATAGATGGAAGCCGTGATGGACAAGCCGCAGTCAGTCAATTCGCCGCACCGACGATACACGATGGAGTGTACTCGGAATATTGGTATTGCCGCGCACATCGACGCCGGGAAAACCACTACCACGGAACGAATCCTCTATTATACCGGGCTCATCCACAAAATGGGCGATGTGGATGACGGCAACACCGTGACCGACTGGATGGAACAGGAGCGCGAGCGCGGCATCACCATCACTTCGGCAGCTACCACCTGCTATTGGACTCAAAAGGCCGAAGGCTTAACCAAGCTCTTCTCGGGAGTTCCCCACCGGGTCAACATCATTGATACGCCGGGCCACGTGGACTTCACCGCCGAGGTCGAGCGCTCAATGCGTGTCCTGGATGGCGCGGTTGCGGTGTTCTGCGGCGTGGCGGGCGTTCAGCCCCAATCTGAGACCGTCTGGCGGCAGGCCACCAAGTACCACGTTCCCAGGATCGCATTCGTCAACAAAATGGACCGGGTAGGGGCCAATTTCGACAATGCGGTGGCTGAGATGCGCAAGAAGTTGGGCGCCTATGCCTATCCAGTCGCCATTCCATTGGGGAAGGAAGAGAACTTCCGTGGAGTGTTGGACGTGGTTGACCAGAAGGCGATCATTTATGACGAGAACGACGACCTCGGCATGCGTTACACGGTGGAAGAGATTCCTGCCGAAGAACGCGAGCGAGCCAAGATCGCCCTGGCGGAGTTGATCGACGCCGTTTCCAACAAGGACGATCAGATCGCCGCTTTGGTCATCGAAGACAAGCCGATCGATGCGGTTACTTTGAAGCAGGCAATACGCCGTTTGACCTGCAAGATTGAGTTTATCCCGGTCCTTTGCGGTTCCGCCTTTAAGAAGCGCGCGGTTCAACCGCTGGTGGACGCCGTGGTGGATTATCTGCCGTCTCCTCTGGACATCCCGCCGGCCATCGGCCAGGACACGAATGATCCGGAAGCCAAGGTCGAGGTGAAGCCGGACGATAATGGGAAGTTCTGCTCCTTGGCGTTCAAGCTTTGGTCCGACCCATTTGTCGGCAAGCTGGTATTCTTTCGGGTCTATAGCGGCCAGATGAAGAAGGGCGAGATTATCTACAATCCGCGCACCCGCAAACGGGAGCGCGTGAGCCGCGTGCTGATGATTCAAGCCGACAAACGTCTGGATGTGGACACGGTTTACTCCGGCGACATTGCCGCATTGGTAGGGCTTCGGAACATCACTACCGGCGATACGCTGTGTGATGAGGACCTTGAAGTCTCTCTCGAGCCCCCCACATTCCCGGAGCCGGTTATTTCAATGGCGGTCGAACCCAAGACCAAAGCCGATCGTGAGCGCTTGGGCGAAGGACTGCAGCGGCTTGCGGAAGAGGATCCCACCTTCCGCTGCTTTACGAACGAGGACACCGGCCAGTTGATTATCGCTGGAATGGGCGAACTGCATCTGGAGATCATTCGCGACCGCCTTTTCCGCGAGTTCAAGGTCGAGGCCAACGCGGGTGCTCCTCAGATCGCCTATCGCGAGACTGTCACCAAGGCCGCTGAAGGCGAGGGCAAGTTTATCCGTCAGTCTGGTGGCCGCGGCCAATACGGACACGCCTGCATCACTCTTAAGCCCAACGAGCGGGGCAAAGGGGTTGAGATTGAGAATGAGATTGTCGGGGGGGCGATTCCAAAGGAGTATATCCCGGCGGTAATCGACGGTGTGGAGGAGGCCATCAAGGGCGGCGTGCTCGCCGGCTATCCCATGGTGGATGTGAAAGTGGCGGTCGTGGACGGCACCTTCCATGAAGTGGACTCCAGCGAGCTGGCGTTCAAGATGGCCGGTATTTTTGCCCTCAAGGACGCGGCCAAGAAGGCTCATCCTATCCTCTTGGAGCCGATCATGAAGGTGGAGTGCACCACTCCGGAGGAATACCAAGGCGACTTGCTGGGCGATCTCAATCGCCGTCGCGGCAAGATAGTAAGCATCGAAGCGAAGAACAATTCGACCAGCCTTTACGCTACCGTCCCGCTGGCCGAGATGTTCGGCTACGCTACCGCAATCCGCTCATTGTCGAAGGGCCGCGCCGCCTATTCGATGGAGCCATTTGCTTTCGAACCGGTGCCGGCAGGCATCCTGGCAACCATTCTGGATTCGGCAAAGCCGAAGCCCGCGCGCAGTTAACCTTTGAAGAATTGTTCTTTGTATGGCTGGACAACGCATTCGCATCCGACTGAAGGCTTACGACCACCGAGTGATTGATCAATCAGTGCGCGACATCGTCGAGACTGTCAAGCGCACTGGGGCGATGGTGGCCGGGCCTATCCCGCTGCCAACGCGGATCGAGCGCTTTACCGTGCAGCGTTCGCCACACGCCGACAAGAAGTCCATGGAAACGTTTGAGCAGCGCACTCACAAGCGCTTGCTCGACATCCTGGAACCGACCGCCAAGACGGTGGACGAGTTGAAGAAACTCAACCTCCCGGCCGGCGTGGACATCACTATCAAGATCTAGCTTATGATTGGCTTGCTCGGAAAGAAGTTGGGCCAGACACGGGTGTACGACACCAAGGGTAATTTGGTGTCGGTAACCATCGTGCTGGCGGGGCCGAATCGCGTCCTTCAGCTCAAGACCAAAGAAACCGATGGCTATAGCGCCGTTCAACTGGGCTTCGACGACCAGAAGGAACACCGCCTGACTAAGGCCGTGGCCGGGCACATCCGGAAAGCCAACGGAACCCCGGTCCGGAGGATCCGCGAATTCCGCGATTTCTCTTTGCCGCTGAAAATCGGCGATACCATCGGGCCTAACCTTTTTGAAGTTGGGGACTACGTGGACGCAATTGGCGTCACCAAAGGGCGCGGGTTTGAGGGCGTGGTCAAACGCCACCATTTCCGCGGCGGCGACAGCACCCACGGTTCCAAAGGTTGGCACCGACGCTCGGGCGCCATCGGCCAACGCTTGTTTCCCGGTACCGTCATGCGCGGTATGAAAATGCCCGGCCATATGGGCCAGGTGCGGCGCACGGTACAAAACCTCGAGGTCATTCAAGTGATCGAAGCCGATCATCTCCTCCTCGTGAAGGGTGCGGTGCCCGGGGCGGCTGGAGATTACGTGGTTTTGCGCGAAGCGAAGAAATTCCCCAAGACAGCGGCTGCGGCAGCGCGTAAGGCGGCAGTCGAAGCCAAGGCCAAAGCCCAAGCCAAAGAGACCAAAGGCGGAGCGAAAGCCGCCAAGTAAGCACTCCGGTCCATGAAACTCACTGTCAAAAACATTCAAGGCGTTGACGCCGGCGAGCTGGAGATTGGCTTCGCGCTCATCGAGAACGGAAAAGGCACGCAGGCCGTGCACGATGTGGTTGTGGCGCACCGGGCCAATCAGCGGATGGGCACGGCGTGCACCAAAACCATGGGCGATGTGGCGGGCAGCGGCAAGAAGCCATGGCGCCAAAAAGGCACCGGACGCGCTCGTGCTGGCTCGTTTGCATCCCCCCTCTGGCGTGGCGGTGGCGTCACTTTTGGCCCTAAACCTCGTGATTTTGGCAAAAAGGTCAGCAAGACTACCCGGGCTCTGGCTTTGAGGAAGGCCTTGAGCGAGCGTCTTCGTGCGGGCGACGTTCTGTTGGTGGATGACTTCAAGCTCGGTTCAGCTAAGACCAACGAATTGGTGCGCGTCCTGGGCACGCTGCAGATCCAGGGCAACGTCCTGGTGGTTGCCAGCCCGGCCGATGCCAATCTTCGCTTGGCGGCGCGCAACCTCCGGAATGTCGAATTGGCCTCCAGTGAGGGACTCAACACCTACCAGGTCCTGCGGCATGACAAGCTGATCTTCACCCGGCCGGCCTTTGAACAAGTCGAACAACGCCTGAAATAACATGAGTCCCTTTGAGATCATCAAGACTGCCCGGCTGACCGAAAAAGGCAGTATCCAGGCGGAGAAGCACAACCAGTACACCGTGGTGGCCGACCGGCGGGCCAACAAAACTCAGATTAGCCGTGCGGTCGAGGAGCTCTTCAAAGTGACCGTGACCGGAGTGCAGACTATGAACGTGCGCGGGAAAGCCAGGCGCAAGCGCACGGCACAGGCTGGCAAGGTCCCCAACTGGAAAAAGGCCGTGGTAACCCTCAAGCCCGGTGATAAGATCGTGTTGACCTAAAAAACCTGGATTATGCCCGTCAAGACTTTTCGCCCCCTCACGCCGTCAACTCGCTACATCACGATTGCGAGCTTTGACGAGATCACTAAGAGCAAGCCCGAGAAGCGGCTCGTCGTTATCCGCAAGAAGACCGGCGGGCGCAACTGTTATGGGCGCGTGACCAGCCGTGGCATTGGGGGGGGGCACAAGCAAAAGCTCCGCCTGATCGATTTCCGACGCAATCGGCATGGTGCCGAAGCGAAAGTGGCGGCCATCGAGTATGATCCTCGCCGGTCCGCGCGCTTGGCCCTGCTGGAGTATGTGGACGGGGAGAAGTGCTATATCCTGGCTCCGGCCGGCCTGCAAGTGGGCACCAAGGTCATGAGCGGCCCTACCGCTCCACCGGAGGTGGGGAATTGCCTTCCGTTGCGATCCATTCCGGTCGGCCTGCCGATTCACAGCGTTGAACTTACTCCCGGCCGTGGCGCTCAAATGGTGCGCAGTGCCGGAGGCGCGGCGACTCTGATGTCCCGCGACGAAGGCTATGCCTTGGTTCGTTTGCCCTCGGGTGAAATACGCAAGGTCCATGAGAACTGCTATGCCACCATCGGCCAGGTAGGCAATGTGGAGCATGAAAACGTGGTGCTCGGCAAAGCCGGACGTTCTCGCCACCGGGGCATTCGCCCCCTAAGCCGCGGCGTTGCCAAGAACCCGGTCGATCATCCGATGGGCGGCGGCGCAGGAAAGACCAGCGGCGGTGGGCATCCGGTAACTCCTTGGGGCGTTATCACTAAAGGGAAGAAGACCCGCCTGCGCAGGAAGTACTCTAACCGTTTTATTGTCGTTCGCCGCAATGGTCGGCCGATGAAACTCAAGTAAAGCATTTTTATGGGACGCTCGATTAAGAAGGGTCCGTTTGTCGATCATCACTTGATGGAGAAGATCGTCAAAGCGAAGGACGCAAAGTCCAAAACCCCGATCAAGACCTGGTCGCGGCGCTCGATGATCACCCCGGATTTCGTCGGGCTGACCTTCAGCGTCCACAACGGAAAGCTGTTCAGTCCTGTCTTCGTGACCGAGAACATGGTCGGCCACCGCCTGGGTGAGTTCTCCCTTACGCGCACCTTCAAAAAGCATGGCGCTCACACCGCCAAGGCCGAAGCCAAGTAATACTATGGAAGTTCATGCAATCACACGGAATGTGCGGATGTCGGCGCAGAAAATGCGCGAAGTTGTCCGCCAGATCCAAGGCATGCAGGCACAGCGCGCCGTTGCCGTGCTGGCCGTCGTGCCGCGAAAATCGGCCCGGGTGGTTGCCAAGACTCTCAAGTCTGCCATTGCCAACGCCGAAAACAACAAAGGCGCCAAACCGGAAACCTTGTTAGTCAAGGAAGCGGTGGCTGGCACTGCCACCACGCTCAAACGTTTTACACCCAAAGCCCGCGGATCGGCTGGCCCGATCCTCAAACGAAGCTGCCACGTCAAGATCGTCCTTTCGGACGAGTAATTCTATGGGACAGAAAACCAACCCGATCGGTTTCCGGATCGCCGTCAATAAGGACTGGCTATCGAAGTGGTACGCTACGAAGAGGGACTTTGGCCGCCTGCTGACTGAAGACGAGAAGATCCGCGGGATCCTCAAGAAAAAGCTCGAGTCGGCCTCGGTGCCGAAGATCCAAATCGAGCGTGCCGCGAACCGCTGCCGCATCACCATCTTCACCGCCCGTCCAGGCGTCGTGATTGGCCGCAAAGGCGCCGAGATCGACAAGATCAAGGAGGAGCTCAGCAAGATGACCGGCAAGGAGATCTACGTCGACATCCAAGAGGTTAAGACTCCCGAGCTGGATGCCCAGTTGGTCGCCGAGAACATTGCCCTCCAACTCGAACGGCGCATCTCTTTCAGGCGCGCGATGAAGAAGGCTGTGCAGACCGCCATGGATTTCGGAGCGGAGGGGATCAAGATTCGCTGCGCAGGGCGGTTGGGCGGTGCGGAACTGGCGCGCACCGAGTCCTACCACGAAGGACGCGTGCCTTTGCACACGCTGCGGGCCAAGATTGAGTACGGCTTCGCGGAGGCGAACACCGTTTACGGCAAGCTCGGCATCAAATGCTGGATCTGCAAGGGTGAAAACAAGAGCCAGCGCGGCCAAGCCCCGGTCCCGGCCACGCCGTTGCCAACAGCCAGCTAACTTAGAACCGATTTTTCAGACCAGGATTGCTTATGCCAATGATGCCCGCCAGAGTGAAGTATCGCAAGCAGCAGCGAGGCAGCCGCACTGGAATCGCCAGTCGGGGCAACGCGGTAGCTTACGGTGAGTACGGGTTGCAGTCGCTGGAGCGATGCTGGCTCGACACCAAGCAGATTGAAGCAGCCCGCGTAGCCGTGAGCCGTTATATGAAACGGCGCGGAAAGATGTGGATCCGGGTTTTCCCGGACAAACCTTTCACCAAGAAACCCTTGGAAGTGCGAATGGGTACCGGCAAAGGCGGAGTTGAATCCTGGGTCGCCGTGATCCGCCCGGCTACCGTTTTGTTCGAAGTGGATGGCGTAACCGAAGCCGTGGCCCGAGAGTCGCTCCGGTTGGCGGCTACCAAACTGCCCATCCGCACCAAATTCATCTCCCGCCATCACGCCGGCCGCGCGGTTTAGTTATTTGTTGCCATGAAGACCTCAGAATTGAAGGAAAAGACCGCCGCCGAACTCGGCGCGCTGGGCCGCGATTTGCGCCACGAGATGTTCAACCTTCGCTTGCAGCAAGCCAGCAGCCAGCTTGAGAAACCCGCCCGCCTGCGCACCCTGCGACGGGATATCGCCCGGGTCGAGACCCAAATTACCGCCACGCGCGCTAAGACCAAGTAAATCGAGTATGCCAGAGACGAATCTAAGCCGAAGCCATCGCAAAGAGCGAGTGGGGGAAGTCATTTCCGACAAAATGACCAAAACCATCGTGGTGCGGGTCGAGCGGCGTTTTCCGCACACTCGATTCAAAAAAGTCGTGACCCGCTATCGCAAGCTCTATGCGCACGACGAGAAGGAAGAGGCGCAAGTGGGCGACCGCGTGCGCATTGAAGAGACCCGACCGCTCTCGAAGCTCAAGTCCTGGCGACTAGTTGAAGTCGTCGAACGCGGCACACCGGCGGAGCCGGTAGCGCCCGTAACTGTTTAACGCTATGCTGCAAATTCGTTCCATATTGGATGTCGCCGATAATTCCGGGGCCAAACGGGCCGCGGCGATCGGCGTCCTCGGGCGTAACCAACGCTATGCCCACGTCGGCGACGTGATCAAAGCGCATATTAAGGAAGCTTCGCCCGACGGAACGGTCAAGAAGGGCGACGTGGTGGATGCGGTCGTGGTCCGCACGCGCCAAGCCATCCATCGGAACGACGGCTCCTACTTGCGCTTCGACAGCAACGCGATTGTCATCATCGACAAGGAAAACAACCCGCGAGGGACCCGAATTTTCGGCCCGGTCGCTCGCGAGTTGCGCGAGAAGCGGTTCATGAAGATTATTTCACTCGCACCGGAAGTGCTTTAAGCCTATGCGCAGATTTCACGTAAAACGAGGTGATGAAGTGGTGGTCCTGGCCGGCACCGAGAAGGGGCGCCGTGGCAAGGTCATCCATGTTCTGACCGAGAAAGAACGGGTCATCGTCGAAGGGATCAAGATGATCAAGCGCCACATGCGCAAGAGCCGTGAGCATCCGGAAGGCCGCATCGTCGAGCGTGAGGGAACCCTTCATATCTCCAATGTCATGAAGGCGGAGGCATTTGACAGCCGAGCTGCCAAGCGCACGGTTGCCGCTCCGGCCTCTGCCTAGTTGCTAGCCATGAAACCACGACTTCAGGTCAAATATATCGAGAGCGTTCGCACCGCGTTGATGGAAAAACGCAAATACCAGAATATCCATCAGGTGCCGCGAATGCAGAAGATCGTCATTCACATGGGCGTCAGCGCCGCCTTGGAAAAGGGCGCAGTCGAAGATGCCATGCGCGACTTGGGAATGATCACCGGCCGAAAGCCGGTGGTCGACAAATCGCGGAAAAGCGTGGCGAATTTCAAGTTGCGCCAAGGCCAGGCCATCGGTTGCCACGTCACCTTGCGCCGCGAGGCGATGTACGAATTTTTCGACCGCTTGGTTGCCACGGCCTTGCCGCGCATCCGCGATTTTCGCGGCCTTACGCCGCGCGCCTTCGATGGGCGCGGCAATTATTCGCTGGGCCTGGATGATCAAACCATTTTTCCCGAAATTGACCTCGACAAAATCAAACGGCATCAAGGCATGGATGTCACCATTGTCACCAGCGCGAGCAGCAACGAGGAGGCCCTCGATCTGCTGCGCTTATTAGGCATGCCCTTTGCCGAATCCAAATAACTATGTCCAAGGTAGCCTGGATCGAACGCGACAAGCGCAAACGCGAGACCGTAAAAAAGTACGCGGCGCTGCGCGCGGAACTCAAAGCCAAAAAGGATTACGCGGGCCTAGCCAAGCTCCCACGTGATGCCAGCCCGGTGCGCACCACTAACCGATGTAAAATAACCGGCCGCCGCCGTGGTCATCTGCGCAAGTTCTCTGTTTCACGGCTTACCTTCCGAGAAATGGCCTTGAACGGGCTGATCCCGGGTGTGACCAAAGCCAGTTGGTGAGCCTATGACCGACCCGATTGCCGATTTACTGACCCGTATCCGCAACGCCAGCCAGGCGTTGCTGCCCACCGTCGATGTCCCTCACTCGCGGCTCAAAGAAGGCATTGCCAAGCTTCTTAAACGCGAAGGCTACATCGCCGATTGTACCGTCGAAGGTGCCAAACCCAAGAGGCTCAAACTCAAACTGAAATTCAGCGGTCGCAAGGGTGTGATCGAAGGAATACGCCGGATCAGCACCCCAGGCCTGCGCCGCTATGTGGGCGCCAGTGATATCCCAAGGGTCCTGGGAGGAATGGGAGTCGCGATTCTTTCGACGCCGCGCGGAATCATGACCGGAACGGACGCCCGGAAGGAAAACGTTGGAGGCGAGGTGCTGTGCTACGTCTGGTAGCCGGCAGAGAGGTTGCTTATGTCAAGAATTGGTAGATTACCGATCGCGATCCCGCCCAAGGTCAAGGTCGAGGTCAAGGGTCAAACGGTCTCGGTCGAAGGCCCCAAGGGCAAGCTGTCTTTCGAGTTGCCACGCCGTACCAGTGCCGCCGTTGATGGTGGCAAGGTGAGCGTCGCCCGAAGTGGTGAGGACGCGGCCGCCAAGGCTCTGCACGGCCTGAGCCGGTCACTCATCAACAACATGGTTCGTGGCGTTAACGAGGGCTATGTCAAAAAGTTGGAAATCCAGGGGGTCGGCTTCAAGGCCGCTGTTGCCAACAATACCGTGACCATGGTGTTGGGTTACTCCCACCCGATCGTTTATCCCATTCCCGCCCAAATCAAGGTGACCGTCGAGGAAAACACTAAGTTGACCGTCGAAGGGCCCGACAAGCAGGTGGTCGGCCAGGTTGCCGCCGATCTGCGGGGCTTCTATCCGCCTGAGCCCTACAAAGGCAAGGGCGTACGCTATGTCGGCGAGAAGGTAGTGCGCAAGGAGGGCAAGACCGTCCAGTAATGGACCGCAGGGAAGCTTAGCTTACCAGTTCAACGATGAGAACTCAGAAGAAACAATTGCTGCTCCAGCGGCGTCGGCGCTCGCTGCGCCAGAAGGTGCAAGGGACACACGAACGGCCCCGCATGAGCGTTCGATTCACCGGCGAACACATCTACGTTCAGTTCGTTGACGATGGCGCAGGAGTCACTTTGGCCGCCACCTCAACCCGCAGCAAGTTGCTCGATGACCGCGCCCAGCTCGGCGCAAACGTCAAGAGCGCCAAGCGTCTGGGTGCTGCGGCTGCCGAGATCGCCCGATCCCAAGGGATCAAAGCCGTGGTCTTTGACCGCAGTGGCGCCCGTTACCATGGCAAGGTGAAGGCCTTAGCCGACGCCGCGCGCGAAGCCGGCCTCCAATTCTAGTTTAACCAGGAGATTATCGTGGCCGAAATTATCAAACCAAACACCGGCGAAAGCCGCCCTCAGGGTAGGCACGGCGGTGGCCGGGGTCCGCGTCGCGGTCGTCCGTCGGGAGATTCATCCGATGGTGGCGCCGACGGCAAGCAAGGAGACGAACTGACCGAAAAGGTCGTCTTTATTAATCGCTCCGCAAAAGTAGTGAAGGGCGGACGTCGCTTCAGTTTTAGCGCCCTGGTGGTCGTGGGCGACAAGAAGGGACGAGTTGGCTTGGGCTTGGGCAAGGCCGGTGAGGTCGCCGACGCGATCCGCAAAGGTGGCGACAACGCCAAACGCAACTTGACCAGCGTGTCCTTGGCAACCCCCACCATCCCGCACGAATCCTTGGCTGACTACGGCGGTGCCCGGGTCCTATTGCGCCCGGCATCTCCGGGCACTGGCATCATCGCAGGTAAAACGGTGCGTGCTGTGGTCGAGGCTGCTGGAATCCGCGATGTGCTGACCAAATCGCTAGGCTCTAAAAACGCGGCGAACGTGGCTAAAGCGACCCTAGGCGCGCTCTGCCAATTGCGCCTGCGCGAAGATATTTATCGGCTTAGGGGAATCACCATGCCCGTTAAGCCAACCGCGGCTGTTGTCGCGTCTTAATTTATGCGCTTACACGATCTGAAACCGAGGCCGGGTGCCAAGCACCCTCGCAAACGCCTGGGCCAGGGCGAATCCAGCGGACACGGCCGTACCAGCGGTCGCGGTGGCAAAGGCCAGACCGCGCGCTCGGGCAGTTCCATTCGTATCGGCTTCGAGGGTGGCCAAATGCCCCTCATCCGCCGTATGCCCAAACGCGGATTCAACAACGTCCGCCACGGCACTGTCTACATTCCAGTGAATCTCTCCTCCCTCAACCAGTTCGATGACGGAGCCCGGGTGAGCGAAGCTGAACTGCGTGAAGCAGGCCTGGCTAACGGGCCCGGAGACGGCGTGAAGATTCTGGGTGATGGCGAGTTGAAGAAAAAGTTGACGGTGTGCGCGCACGCATTTAGCGCGACGGCTCGCGGCAAGATCGAAGCCTTAGGTGGTGTCTGTGAGTTGGCGGGCGCGGTGGCGAAAGCCTGATCGTCCGTTTGGAATATGTTCAAAGCGATAATCAATACGTTCGGCAACTGCTTCAAGATTCCGGAGCTGAAATCCCGGATTCTATTCACCATCGTGGTGCTGGCGGTATGCCGCTTGGTCGCTTTGATCCCCATCCCCGGCCTCAACGGCGCCGCGTTGGCCGCCTTTTTTGAGCACAACGCCAAAGCCGGCGGAGGTCTCTTGGGGATGTACAGCCTCTTTACCGGAGGGGCACTCGAACGCTGTGCCATCGGCTCATTGGGCATCATGCCCTACATCAGTGCCACCATCATCATCCAGTTGCTTGGCGCCGTTGTTCCTCAACTCAGCAAATTAATGCGTGAGGAAGGTGGGCGCGTTAAGATCGTTCAGTATGGGCGCTATCTGACGGTTCTCCTCTGCCTCGGTCAGGGCTTTTTTATGGCCATGGGCTGGGAGAACCCGGAGAAGGTCTTCGGCGGAACCTTCCCCGGCGGCTTGGTTCTTATCGATAACATCTGGTGGTACCGCATCCAAACCGTGCTGATGTTGACCACAGGTACTCTGCTGCTGATGTGGCTGGGCGAGCAGATCACGGACCGGGGCATCGGGAACGGTGTCTCGCTCGTGATTACCATCGGCATCTTGTCTCGCCTGCCCATGGCCGCCACGTCGATGGTGTACATGTTCTTCCCGCCCAAGGGGACCCAGAGCGCTTTCAACGGCTTCCACGCGGTTGCCATGTTCCTTCTGCTCATGGCGGTCGTAGCGGCGGTGATCGCTGTCACTCAAGCCCAAAGGAAGATTCCGGTCCAGTACGCCCAACGTGCCGTCGGACGAAAAGTTTACGCGGGAGGAACTTCGTTCATGCCGCTCCGGGTTAACTATGCCGGCGTCATGCCGATTATCTTCGCCCAAGCTATTCTGATGTTCCCCGAAAGGATTGTCAGCACGATGGCGCGGTTGACCGAGAAGAGCATGCAAGGGTTTTCCAAGCTCTGCGATAGCTTGGCTACCGTCCTCGCTCACGGCACCCTGACCTACATCATCCTCGAAGGGTTGATGATCTTGTTCTTCTCCTATTTTTGGGTGGCTACCCAGTTCAACGAACTCCAGATAGCTGACGATCTCAAGAAATACGGGGGCTACATTCCCGGTGTGCGGCCAGGCCAGGCGACGAGTGACTTCCTCCATCGCGCGATGAGCCGCATCACTCTCGCGGGGGCAATTTTCCTGGCAGTAATCGCTGTCATTCCTACGCTCATGTATAAGTGGGCGGGCGTTCCTTTCGAAGTCGGCCAGTTCTTCGGCGGCACCAGCATGTTGATCACCGTCGGCGTCATGCTGGACACGATGAGGCAGATGGAATCCCACCTCCTCATGCGGCACTATGATGGATTTTTACGTAAAGGCCGCATCAAGGGACGGTTCTGAGTGCGGCGGCGGATGGATCGGCAAATGTGCCGAGTCCATGCGCGAGGCAAAAACGGTTTGATCTTTTACATGATGGGCGCGGTGAGAAGTAGAATGCGCTCGGTGGCAATGGGCTCGGTTTAGCATGATCATCCTCAAAAACGGTCGAGATCAGGACGCAATGCGGCTGGCGGGTGGCGTCGCCGCGGCGGTTCTCGAGGAAGTTGCCGCGTTCGTGACGCCTGGCATCACGACGCGGGAGATTGATCAATTTGCGGCCGAGTGCATCAAACGCCGCGGCGCTAAGAGCGCCTTCCTGGGATATCGCAAGTATCCTTGCCACCTGTGCGTCTCGGTGAACGAGGAAGTCGTGCACGGCATCGCCAATGAACGGCGTGTCCAGTTCGGCGATATCGTGAGCTTGGACGTCGGAGTGAGCTATCGCGGATTTATCGGAGATACGGCCCGGACGATCCCAGTTGGTGGATGTGCGGCGCTGCCTCAGAGACTGATGGATGTGACCGAGCGGGCGTTGCGCGAGGGCATCCTGCAAGCAGTAGCTGGCAATCAGGTGCTCGATATTTCTCGCGCCGTTCAGCGCTTCGTCGAGAGCCATGGATTTAGCGTCGTGCGAGAGTTCGTGGGCCATGGCGTCGGCCGTTCCATGCATGAGGAACCGCAGGTGCCCAACTACGACGACGGTCGCCCTTCGCCCAGATTGAGGGCAGGCATGACCTTGGCCATCGAACCGATGGTCAATGCCGGCGGACCGGCTGTGAAGGTTCTGGGTGATCGTTGGACCGTGGTGACGCAGGACGGCCTGCCTAGCGCTCATTTCGAACACACAGTGTTGATTACAGAAACGCAACCTGAAATACTGACGTGTCTGGCCCAGATGCCATCGAAGCTGACGGCATAATTGTGGAAACGATGTCCGGCGGCGCATTTCGCGTTCAGTTGAGCAACGGCCATCGGCTGGTTGCCCGTTTGCCGGGTCGGTTGCGGTTGAGTTTGGCGCACTTGGTCCTGGGTGACCGGGTCGGAGTGCAAATGTCGCCTTACGATTTGTCGCGGGGCACGATAGTGATGAAAGAAAAACAGAGCTAACATGAAAGTACGCGCATCAGTGAAAAAGCTTTGCGAGCACTGCAAGATTGTGCGGCGCAAAGGGGTCATTCGCGTGATCTGTTCCAACGCCCGGCATAAACAACGCCAGGGTTAAGCTTTAAAGATTTATGGCACGCATTCTTGGTGTGGACATCCCTGGCGAGAAGCGCATCGACATCGCGCTCCGCTACATCTATGGCATCGGACCCTCCAACTCGAGGGTGATCCTGGACAAAGCGCAGATTGACCCGACCACCCGGGCGAAGAACCTCACCGAACAACAACTCTCCCAGATCGTCCACGCAATCCAGGAGGGCAAGTATGTGATTGAGGGCGATCTCCGCCGCGAGGTTGGCATCAACCTCAAGCGGTTGCAGGGTATCAAGTGTTATCGGGGAATCCGCCATCTGCGGAGTCTGCCGGTGCGCGGCCAGCGTACCCAGACCAACGCCCGCACCCGCAAGGGTCCCCGAAAGACCGTGGGCGTGGTGCGCAACCCCAACGCCAAGACCGGTATCCATTAACGTTTTAAGAAATTATGGCTGACGAGAACAAGACGGCGAAGCCCGCCAACGCACCCCAGAAGCCCGCCAAGCCGGAGGCGGCCCCGGGCGAGAAGGGTGCCGCCAAGGCCCCCAAGAAGGGACCGGCGGAAGCTGCCCCAGCGGCGGGTGCCGCTCCTAAACCGCCGTCGGCTCCCGCTCCAGGCGCCCCGGTCGCCCCCGCCACTCCCGGTGCTCCAGGTGCTCCAGGTGCCCCAGCGAAAGCCCCGGAGGCAGCCGCCCCAGCGGGCGCGGTGGCCGGCACCGCTCCCACGGCTGCTGAATTGCTCGCCGACGAGATGGCGGGCAAGAAGATCATCAAAGCTAAGGGCGCCAAGAATATTTCTGTCGGCGTCGCCCACATTCTGGCCACGTTCAACAACACCCAGGTCTGTATCACCGACATGCAGGGCAACGTGATCGGCTGGTCCAGCGCCGGCCGAGTCGGCTTTAAAGGCTCCCGCAAGAGCACTGCTTTCGCGGCCCAGCAAGTGGCCCAAGATGCCGCGCGCCAGGCGATGTCTCATGGCATGCGCGAAGTTGAGGTTCAGGTCAAGGGACCTGGATCAGGCCGTGAGTCCGCGATCCGAGCGCTGCAGGCGATTGGGTTGGAGATCTCCACCATCAAGGACATGACCCCCATTCCTCACAATGGTTGTCGTCCGCGCAAGAAGCGCCGCGTCTAAACCCCAGTCGCAACGTTTAACCTAATTTAGGCAAATCATGGCTCGTTATACAGGACCCCGCGTTCGCATCAGCCGCCGCTTTGGCATCCCGATCTTTGGCCCTTCGAAATACCTCGAGCGCCGCAATTATGGCCCGGGCGTCCACGGCCCCAAAAGCCGCCGCAAGACCACCGATTACGGCCAGGGCCTGATCGAAAAGCAGAAACTTCGCTATTACTACGGCCTGCTCGAGCGCCAGTTCCGCGGCGTCTACGAGCGCGCCCTGCGCAAGCGCGGTGTCACCGGTGAAACCATGCTCCAGATCCTGGAGACCCGCCTGGATAATGTGGTTTACCAGCTCGGATTTGCGAACACCCGTTCCGCCGCTCGCCAGATGGTTTGCCACGGCCACGTCAAAGTCAACGGACGCAAGGTGAACATCCCATCCTTCGGCGTCAAAGTGAACGACATCGTGGAGATCAAGAACAAGAACGCCTCGCGCCAGATGGCTTCCAAGAGCTTGGAGTCCTCCACCAGCCGGGCCGTTCCCGATTGGCTCCTGCTCGAAAAAGATGCCTGCAAGGGCGTGATCAAACGCCTGCCTAATCGCGATGACATCCAGCCGATTGCCAATGAGCAGGCTGTGGTCGAATTTTATTCCCGCTAATTAAACCCGCTCCCGCAGGGAGCCAACGCAATTATAAGGGCCGGAACCGAGGCGGGAACCAAACGGTTCCCGGCCAGTTTAAAATTGCTGAAAGAGTACTATGCCAGTTCGTTTAGGTCGTTTCGAAATGCCCAAACGGTTGACCAAAGAAGAGTCGACCGCAACTCCGACGTACACCAAGTTCCTCGCCGAGCCATTTGAAACCGGCTATGGCCACACGGTTGGAAATTCGCTCCGCCGCGTGTTGCTCTCCTCTCTCGAGGGCGCTGCCATCACCTCGGTCAAAATCGACGGCGCCATGCACGAGTTCACCACCATCGAAGGCGTGGTCGAGGACGTTACCGACTTGGTCTTGAATCTCAAGAAGGTCAAGTTCCGATCCCACAACCGCGAGCCGCAGCTGCTGCTCCTCTCCGCCAACAAGGAGGGTGCGGTCACCGCCGCCGACATCCAGTTGACCCAGGGCATCGAATTGATCAATCCAGACCAGATCATTTGCACCCTCGACAAACGCCGAAAGTTCGACATGGAACTCGAGGTCAAAGTCGGCCGCGGCTTCTGTCCTGGCGATGAGAACAAGAAGCCCGATCAACCGATCGGCATGATCGCCATCGACTCCCTGTTTTCCCCTGTCGCCCGCGTCCGCTATGCGGTCGAAAGCGCCCGCGTCGGACAACGTACCGATTACGATCGCCTCATCCTGGAAATCTGGACCGACGGACGCATCTCGCCCGACGACGCCCTGGTTCAATCCTCGGCCATCCTCCAGCATCACCTGGACGTCTTTGTCGGCTACGACAAAAACGCCATCGAGTTCGAGGAAGTCGTGGATACCCAGGACGAGGAGCGCCTGCGCATGAAGAAGCTCCTCAACATGAGCGTCAACGAAATCGAGTTGAGCGTTCGGGCCGCCAATTGCCTGAACAACGCGAATATCACCACCGTTGGCCAGCTCGCTCTCAAGACCGAGCAGGAGATGCTCAAATACCGCAATTTCGGAAAGAAATCTCTGAACGAAATCAAAGAGAAATTGGCAACCCTCGGCTTGACCTTGGGGATGAACATCGACGCATCCTTGCTGGATGCGCCTAAGGAAGAAGTTAAACCCATTTAGCCCCCGGACCGCGCTATGCGTCATCTTAAACGAACGGCCAAACTCGGCCGCACCGGCGACCATCGCAATGCGATGCTCGCCAACCTGGTGTGCAGCCTCATCATGCATCGGCGCGTGACTACCACCCTGGCCAAGGCCAAGGCGGCCAGGTCTGTGGCCGAGAAAATCGTGACGCTGGCCAAGCGCGGCACTCTCCACGATCGTCGTCTCGCCGCCGCGCGCCTCCGTCAGGAGGACGCGGTGCGCGTCTTGTTTTCTGAGATCGGGCCGAATCAGAAGGAACGCGCTGGCGGCTATACACGAATCATTAAACTCCATCAGCGCCAGGGAGACGCGGCAGAGGTCGCCATCCTCGAGTGGGTTGATGCAGACACTTTTGCAGTCGCCTCCACGACCGCACCCGCGAGCGAAACCGCTGCCCCCGCTCCCGCCGCTACCCCGCCGGCCGGCGAGCAGAAGTAGCATTGCGGCCGCCCGCTCCGGCCATTTGGCTGGAGCGACCTGGTCCGCTTCTGCCCCAAAGCCCCGGCTCTTGTTCCAGCCGAACGATGAGCCGGGCATCCGCTGCCGGGAATGGGTAGGAGCGAAGGTCCTCGGAAGAAACCCATACCAGCCGTTGGCAGCCCAGCGGCTGCGGTTCATTCCTGAGCCAGGAGCACCGGAAGAATCGCAGATGCACCCGTCGCTCAGGATAGTCATGGGTCAATGCCTCGATCAGGCGCCCCACGCGCACTTCGGTGCCCAGCTCCTCTCGTAACTCGCGCTTGAGACAGGCGACATAAGTCTCCCCAGGCTCGCGCTTGCCTCCGGGAAACTCCCAGAGCCCCTCCAAATGCCCTCCGGCTGGCCGCTGGGTCAGCAGTAGTTTGCCTCCGCGGAACACCAAGCCGGCGGCGACCTCGATCTCTACCGGCCGATGCTCTTGTAAATCCAACCCAGGCGCTCCATTTCCTTCGGGTCAAAAAGATTCCTGCCATCGAACATGATCGGATGGCTCATGTTGCGGCGAGCCCGATCGAGGTCCAGCTTCTTGAACTCCGGCCATTCCGTGGCCACGATCAGGGCATCGCAGCCCTCTGCGACCTCGTTCATTTCTCCCACGTACGTCACCGTGGGAAGGAGAGGTCTGGCCTTTTCCATCGCCTGCGGGTCGTGAACTCGCAACACCGCCCCTTCTTTGAGCAACCGCTGGCATAGGTCGATAGCGGGCGACATCCGCACGTCGTCCGTGTTCTGCTTGAAGGCCAATCCAAGGACCCCGATGCGCTTGTCCTTTAGGACCCAGAGCGTGCTGGCGATCTTTTTCACGAACCGAGCCATCTGGTCCGAGTTAATCCGCTGAACCTCCTTCAGCAGTCCAAAATCGTAGCCCAACTGTTCGGCGATCTTGATGAACGCGCTCAGATCTTTTGGAAAACAGCTGCCGCCGAAACCAAGTGATGCATCGAGAAACTGGCGCCCAATGCGCTTGTCCATTCCGATGCCATTGGCGACCTCCTGGACGTTGGCGCCGGCTGCCTCGCAGACCACCGAGATGGCGTTGATGTAGGAGATCTTTAGCGCCAGGAATGAGTTCGCCGCGTGCTTGATGAGTTCCGCCGAGCTGATGTCGGTGACGATGATGGGCGCCTTGAACGGCTCGTAAACCTCCCGCATCGCCTGGACGGGCCGCTCGGAGCTGACTCCCACCACCACCCGGTCCGGGTGCATCAAATCGTCCACCGCGAACCCTTCACGCAGAAACTCCGGGTTGCTTACGACGTCAAATTCCACGCGCCCCTTCGAATAGCGCTTGATGGTCTCGGTCACCTTCTCGCCGGTCTTGACCGGAACGGTGCTCTTGTCCACCACAATCCGGTACGCCGTCATATTCGACGCGATCTCCCGTGCCACACCCTCAATGAAGCTCAAGTCGACTGAGCCATCCGCCTGTGGGGGCGTGGGAACGGCAATGAAGATCACATCGGATTGCTCGACGCCCTCCCGCGTGCTGTCGGAAAACCGCAGACGTCCGGCGGCGACATTCGAGTTCACTAGCTCTTCCAGGCCTGGCTCGTAGATGGGCATCCCGCCACCCTGGAGCAGTTTCACTTTCGCGGGATCGTTGTCCACGCAAATAACCCGGTGGCCCACTTGCGCGAAACACGTGCCTGTGACCAAACCGACGTAGCCCGTTCCGATAATAGTGATTTTCATGAAAGCTTTTGTAGATTGACCACGAAATCCAGCCTGTCAAGCATCTCGGCCGCCAGCCACCGGGCCATTCCTTATCGGGCGAACTCCCGAGGCAGAAGGTTGCGCTGGCCCTCGGCTGCTTCCCGCAGCTCGTGGTGCGTATTTCCAGACATCACTGTTTCGCCGGCGCCGCTGGCACCGGGGTGGGGGCGCCTCCAGGCTTGCCGCTCACCCCTGGCAGGCTCAAAGGTGCCGAAAGCCGAGGCGGCGCGTTGGTTGGCGCAAGTTTGGGGTTCTGCTCGATCAACTGCTGCTTGCGCACTTTGGCCTCGCGAGCGAACCCGCTGAAGGCCGTGGGTTTATCCAAATCATTGTAGAGGCGTAGCGCCTCCTCAGGTTGGTGTTTGGCCTCGTAAAGCGAAGCTAGCGCGAGCTTGGCGCGCCCCGTCGCTGGATCGGTCGGAAATCGGCTCACCACATTTTGATAAGCAGCCATTGCGGCGTCGGTTTTGTCCAGGGCATCCAGGCTCGCGGCTTTGCCCAGGGCGGCAATGGGGGCGAAGGAACTGCTCCCAAAGTCACTCGAAAACTTCTCGAATTGAGCCTGCGCCTCCTGATACTTCCCTTCGGCAAAGAAACTGCCCGCTGCCAGTAGCAATGCCCGTTCCCCCGCGCTGGTTGAGGGATATTGCTGCGCCACTTTGAGGAATTCCGATCCCGGCGCGCCCGCTTGCGCATCCTGTCCACTCGGCAATGCCTTCAACGCCAAAAGCGCCCGGCTGGCCTCGAATTCGGTCTGGTCGCGCTTCCAGGAATAAACATAGCCGCCGGCAATGAGCAGGAGGACCACGCCGATCCCGATGAGCACTTGCTTGCGGTTAAGCTCCAGCCAAGCCAGCGCCTCATAGAACCAAGCCGAGTCCGAGGTTTCAGAATGCATAAAGGGAGTCGATTCTTCGACGACTGCTGGAAAAGGCAAGCCGGAAACGCGGTTTTTCCGGTCCACTGGAGCCCAAGCATCGCTTAAAACACGGCTCCTCGGCCGGATTCGACATTCACAAATCGCTCATCCTCACCTCAAAAACTCGGCTTCCCGCCCCCGGGAGCGCGGCGTTTACGCCGCCTCGGCCACGCTCACGCTGAGGGTAAGGCGAGTCTCATGACCTCTGGACTTGGTCTCCCTGAAGCGACCTTCGGGTCGCGTTCCGCTCCCTGGAGCGCGGCGTTTAGGCCTCTTAATCTCCACTCGCCCCAATACCTTCGGCCGGCCCCGCTTGCCTCCCGCCCGAACCCAGGGTTCCCTTGCGTGGGCACGACCACGCTGATACCTTGCCGCTCCGTGGATAATACGCAGCTTGAAGCCACTCCCTTGCGCCCTCGCAAGCGACAGTTGGATGGCCAGAACATACCCGGATCATCTTGACTGTGGGCATGTTACGCTTCTTCCCATTCGAGGAAACGTTCGACCCCCGCATGGGCACCCGCGTCCTCAAGCCCGACGAACCGCTGTGCGACATTGAGCCAAGCCGCTATGCCGTGGAAATCGCGCTGAAGCAGCGCCTGCTGGCTGAAGACCACTCGTACTACTTCCACGGTGGGGAGTCCACTTGGCCGGCACAATGGGACGTCCTTGAATTGGTCGCGACGGATCTGGCCCGCATCTATCCGCAGCATTTCCGCCTGGCAAAGGATGGCGACCGCTGGCAGTGGACTAACGGGCTGACAGGGGAGCAGACCTCCTTCGGGTTCGGCGATCGAGCCTCGTTGCCCTGCGAGCCTTTGGACTGGATCGGCCGCCAGGTCCAGGACGATTTGGTCCTGCTGAGTTCCGACGCCAGCGCCACTTTCGTGGGGGGCCAACTTTGCTTCGCCAACGGCTGGGCGATCGATGATCGGCTGGGAAAACCATTCCTCGAGATTCACCGTCACACGCCCTCGGCGACCATGGGCTCGGTCCACGCGGGCGCGCGTTTGCTTGAAACTCTCAAGCCGGGCCGGACGTTCTGGCGGATGAGTTGGAACTTCAAGCTGAGCGATCAAATGGACCAGACCACCCGGCATAACCCGGCCTACAAGTCCATGTTTGACGCGCGCGTTCCTTCCCTGACAACGGAAGCGGTGGGCGCTGATGTCTTCATCCGGATCGAGCGCCAGACTTTCACTCGTTTGCCCCGCTCCAACGGGGTCTTGTTTGGCATCCACACTTACAACAGCCCGGTCGGGGAAGAGGCAGCCGATCCTGTCCGGGCTCGCCATATCCTCAACGTGGTGCGCGCTGCCCCTCGCGACGTTAAGGATTATAAGGCCATCACTCCGATCGAGACCGCGTTGGTGAGCTTCCTCGAACGCGCCTGTTGAGCAGCGGACCGCCTCACCCCTATCGCTGGCGCCTTGCGGAGAACCCCCTAAAGGGGTGAGTCACTTTAACCAAGTCCGAAGTAGAATCCAGCTCACCGCAGGTCCTCCATTCGCCGGCGATCTTCACCACCGACCGCGGTTCAACGCGTCGCCTTCTCCATCCGTTGATCCTGCTCGGCCGATTGCGCGTCCATTGCCGAAATTCCGCCCCCAATAAAAATCTGCAATGAGCAGTTGACCCGTCTATAACTTCACAGTTTAGCGTCTCCTCGTCATGGCCGTGACGAAATTGACCATTGGCTGTTTAACGCGAATGAAACTATGAAAAATCAAATCAATGTGAACGATTGGACTGCCATGTTCCGGGAGATCGGCCTGGACCATGCCCAAATGGAACAATGGCACAGGTTATTCGAGAGCCGCCATCCCGCCGCCCATCAGAGTTTTCTGGAGTGGTTGGGACTGCCGCCTAAAGAGATTGACCGAATCCGAGCTGCGAGCAAGTAAACGGCGCGCTGGTGGCGGCGCCATGCGCGCCGCCGCCCCTTGATTCTGGACGCTGATGAAGACTTACTCGATCTCCGAGCTTGCCCGGGTGTTCGGGCTCTCACGCAGCACTCTCCTCTACTACGACCGGATCGGCTTGCTGCCCCCCTCCGGGCGGACTGGGTCGGCATATCGCATTTACACCCGCCGGGATTGGCGGCGGTTGGAACGCATTTGTTCATTCCGCGAAGCGGGACTGAGTCTGAATGAGATCGGAACAGTTCTGGCATCGGGCGGGAGGCCGGGTGCGAAACTTCTGGAGAAGCGGATGAGTGAGACCGCGGCCAGCATCCTCAACTTGCGAAACCAGCAGCGTCTCCTGGCGGGAATGCTCAGCCGGATTGCTTCCGGCAAGCTCTCCCCGGCGGTGGACAAACGCTTGTGGGTAGAAATGTTGAGTGCTGCCGGCATGGACCAGGCGGCCATGAACCGTTGGCACGCCGAGTTCGAGCGCCGCGCACCCCAGGGACATCACGACTTTTTGATATCACTCGGACTTCCTCACGAGGAAATCTTGCGCATTCGCCGGTGGAGCAGGGGAGAAGGCACGGAGGAGTAGACTCTTCGATCGATGTGAATCGATCGAAGATTTCGCGAGGCTTCTCCGCCCATTCTGACAACTCGGCTACCCGGTCAGTTCCCAGCCCTTCCGGTAATCCCGGGTTAGGAACTGATTCGCCTCGGGGCGGTTGGTGATCTTCATGCTCTGCGCGTCCCACAAGAGCCGCTTGCCTCCCAGCCGCAGTGAAATCGCCGCCAGGTTGAACGCGTCGGAGATCGGACCTGCCAATAGGAAATTGCCGTAGGTTGGAGCCCCACCCCGGATCGCGCTCACCCAGGTAGACTCGCGGGCTCGGGCCCCACGTTCGCGCGGTTGCCCCTTGGGAGCAACGCCGCCCTTGCCCGCCCAATATTCGCGGGCCTTGCTTTCAGGCACAAGGCGCGGTTCTTCGCACAAGAATCCGGTCAGGATCTTGCCTTTGTCGCCGACGAACATCATTCCTTCTAGTGGTAGTTCTGCTCCGTCCTCTTCCACCTCCTCGGGTGTCGGCGGCTTGATCCCGCCGTCATACCACAGGAGTTCGAGCGGAGGCCGGCTCCCCTTGCCGGCAAACTTGAACCGAACCGTGCTGGCAATCGGGAACGAGTAATCGTTATGGACCGTGATGCTCACGTGATCGGTGATCCGGCACACGTGGCTGGGGTTGGACTCCACCATCACCGGCGCATCCAGGTCGAATTCTCGGAAGACCGGCCAAAGACTGTAATGCCCCATGTCGGCGATCGGTCCCCCGCCGAACTCGTACCAGCCGCGAAACACCGCGTGCGTGTAATGCGGATGATAGGGGCGGTACTGCGACGGCCCCAGCCATAGGTCCCAATCGAAGTCCTTGGGGAGTGGCGGGGTATCGGTGGGCAAGGCGGCGTATTGCGGCCAAACAGGGCGGTTCGACCAGTTATGCACCTGTCGGAGCGTTCCGATGGCACCGTCGCGAATCCATCCCGCCACCATGCGAACGTTGTCACCGGGACTCGCCGGTAGGAAATGCGTCGCCACCTTCGTGCGCTGGGCCGTCTCGATCACCAATCGCGCCTCCCGCACCCGATTGGCCAGCGGTTTGTGCACCATCACGTGCTTGCCTTTGTTCATCGCGGCAATCGCGATCGTGGCATGGAGGTGATCCGGCGTCATGACTTTGACCGCGTCCACGCCCGTAGCTTTATCGAGCAATTCCCGGAAATCCAGGTGTGCCTCGCAACCCTTGAAATGGTCGCTTGCCCGTTTATTCGCGTAATACGCCTCGACAATCTCCTTGGCCACATCGCGCCCGCCGGGAATCCCCGGGGCGCTTCGTCGCCAGTCCGGCTTCCCGATGGCCCCGCCGATGGACGAACGCAGCCCGTCCTTGGACCAATCCACATAATCGGTGCCGTCCTTCACCGGGTCACAAACAGCCACGATCTGGATGTCCGGAGTGGCCAGCATATCCAGCATCTCCCGCAAACCTTGAGTTCCGCAGCCAATGTAAGCCACATTGATCTTGTCGTTGGGGCCGATGAACCCCGGGCCGCCGAGCACGTGCCGGGGCACAAGGTTGAGCGCTGCGGTTGAGACGGCGGTGACTCCAAGGAATTTGCGTCGATTCATAATTCGAGTGAGTTCTGGTCAGAGTGCGCGTGACCTGGGACGATGTTGATGCTAATTCAAGCCTAGCCCGTGCGCCCTGTCAGCTTGAAAATGCGAACCTCAAACGGTAAGAACACACGCACACCACCACGCACAACATTTCCGATTTCACCGGGGAACTCACGTTTCCCGGCCTGCAGGTTTTGACTCCTGGGCAGTTTCTGCGTTTGAGGAGCCTGCCCCGATCCAGTTGACTGAGGTCAAGTCGCCCCTCACCGCGAAACCCTATCTATTCAAGATGCATACGCAGCCGTATTTCTCCTTTCTTGTTGCCCTGTCGCTCTACGCCGGCGAATCCGTTGCTCTGGCCGCCGACGCGGCCCCAGCTCCCCGAGAAGAGGCCGTGATCCTCACCCCCAAACCCGCCCGCACGCCGCGGATCAACGGCGCCCGTGTGTTCGGCGTCCGCCCTGGCTCACCCTTTCTCTTCACCATCGCCGCGACCGGCGATCGTCCAATGACCTTTGCTGCCACCGGTTTGCCTCCCGGGCTGAAATTGGACCCAGCCACCGGACAGATCTCCGGCACCATCGCTAAGCCCGGCAACTTCGAGGTGAACCTCCAGGCGAAGAACAGCTTTGGAAAGACCAAGAGCAGATTTCGGATCAAATGCGGTGATACACTCGCCCTCACGCCGCACATGGGCTGGAACAGTTGGTATGTGTGGGAAGCTCGTGTCACCGACAAGATCATCCGCGATGCGGCCACCGCCATGGTCACCAGCACGATGATCGACCACGGCTATAGCTACGTGAACATCGACGATTGTTGGGCGGTCAAGCCCGGCGCAACCGATCCCGACCTCGGCGGCCAACCGCGCGATGCCCAAGGAATGGTCAACGCCAATCGACGCTTCCCGAATATGAAAGCCCTCACCGACTACATCCATTCACTCGGTCTGAAGGCGGGGATTTATACCTCTCCGGGCCCGACGACCTGTGCCGGACACGTCGGTGCTTACCAACATGAGGAAGCTGACGTTCGGCGCTTCGTTGATTGGGGCTTCGACTTCCTGAAATACGATTGGTGTTCCTATGGCGACTTGGCCAAGAACCCTGATAAAGCCGCCCTGCAAAAGCCCTACCAACTCATTTCCGGCCTCCTTCGCAACCAGCCCCGCGACGTGGTGTTGAACCTCTGTCAATATGGAATGGGTAATGTTTGGGAATGGGGTCGCCAGGTCGGTGGGAATAGCTGGCGGACTGCCGGCGACTTGGGCGGCAGTTTCGAAGGCATCGGAACAGCGTTGTTTCGCGATGGCTTTGACGTCTACGCGGCCAACAGCCTGGAGCGCTTCGGAGGCCCGGGCGCTTGGAACGATCCGGACTATCTCCTCTTAGGCCTCTTGAGCAATTGGAACGGCAAGACCGTCCCGACGCCGCTGACCCCTAATGAACAATACACTCACGTCTCCCTTTGGTGCCTGTTGGCGGCCCCGTTGATTTTTAGCGGTGATATTACTCGAATGGACGACTTCACCCTCAGCCTCCTGACCAACGACGAGGTCATCGACGTGGATCAAGATGCCCTCGGGAAACCCGGGCATCGGGTCTGGAAAAGCGAAGGACTTGAGGTTTGGGAGCGCGATATGGAGGATGGCACCCGCGCAGTCGGCCTCTTTAACCGGGGGACCAATGAATCAACCGTGACCGCTCGCTGGAGCGATCTCGGCCTGGAAGGGAAATGGATCGTTCGCGACCTTTGGCGCCAGAAGGATCTCGGCTTGTTCGGCCAGGCGTTCTCCGCCCAGGTGCCGAGACACGGCGTGGTCCTTGTCCGCCTGCGGCGCCCTTGAGCAAGATCGAGCGAGCATGATCCCGCTTTTTCGCTCGATTGTTGCGGCCCTGTGCGTTGCCGGGTGGCTCAGCGCCTGGGCGGCTAAGCCTCCCCTGCCGCAGCCCCGCGAGTGGATTGGCCTCGAAGGCGGGTGGCGCTTCGAAATCGACTCCGCGGGCGTGGGCGAGCAGGAGCGATGGTTCGATCACACCCTGCGCCACATGATCAACCTCCCCGGGTCGATGACCGAGAACGGCTATGGCGACCCCATCACCGTCGACACCAAGTGGACTGGATCAATCATCGATCGGTCCTGGTTCGCCGATCCCAAATTCGAGAAGTATCGGCAGCCGGGCAATGTCAAAGTCCCTTTCTGGTTGCAGCCCGAGCATTACTATGTGGGCGCGGCCTGGTACCAGCGCGACGTTAACGTCCCAAACTCTTGGATCGGGCGCCGCATCCTCCTCTTCCTGGAACGTGCCCACTGGCAAACCCGCGTCTGGGTCGATGGCCAGGAAGCAGGCGACAATGACAGCCTCTCCACGCCCCATGTCTATGACCTGTCATCGTGGCTGAGCCCGGGCGAGCATCACCTGACCGTCCGGGTGGACAACCGTGTGCGGGTCAACGTCGGCCAGGATGCGCACAGTGTTTCCGACCACACCCAGGGCAACTGGAATGGGATTGTTGGGCGATTGGAGCTCCGGACCGAACCATTATTTGCGCTGAGTGAAATCCAGGTGTTCCCGGATATCGCTCAACATTCGGCGCGCGTGCGCGTCACGTTGGGGAATCCCACCGGCGCGAGAGCATTGGCTGAGCTGCATCTGAAGGCCGAAACCGCCAATACTAAAGTCCGCAAGCAGCTCGATCAGAAAATAGTTCCTCTCGAAATCGGAGCCGACGGCATGGTGGCCGAGATCCTCTATCCTATGGGCGATTCGCCTATGTTGTGGGACGAGTTCAGCCCAACCCTCTATCACCTCTCGGTTGGGCTCCGCTCGGAAAAAGGGGGAACCAATCTCTTCGATGAGCGCGTGATCACCTTCGGAATGCGCCAACTGGGCCAGCAAGGAACACAGTTCACCATAAACGGTCGCAAGACCTTCCTCCGCGGCACACTGGAATGTTGCATCTTCCCCCTGACCGGATTTCCCCCGACCGACACCAACTCCTGGAAATATATCATCGCAGTCTGCCGGGCGCATGGCCTCAACCATATTCGCTTTCACTCGTGGTGCCCGCCCGACGCGGCGTTCCAAGCGGCTGACGAGCTGGGCTTCTACTTCCATGTCGAATGCGATGCCTGGGCCAACGTGGATGACGGCGTTTTCCGCGAGTTCCTCGATCGAGAAAGTCACCGGATTCTGACCGAGTATGGCAACCACCCCTCGTTCTGCTTCATGGCCTATGGCAATGAACCCGGCGGCGAGCGCCAGGCGCGCTTCCTGGGCGACACGGTGAACAAATGGCGAGCGGAGGACCCCAGACGCAAATACACCAGCGCTGCGGGTTGGCCCTCCATTCCCGAGAACGACTATCACGTCACGCCCACTCCCCGAATCCAGGCCTGGGGCGGCGGCCTGAATAGCCGCATCAACGCGAAACCACCGGAAACCGTAACCGACTACCGCGATTTTATTGCCAAACACACGGTGCCAGTGGTGAGCCATGAGATCGGTCAGTGGTGCGCCTATCCTCCGCTGCGAGATATCTCGAAGTACACCGGAGTGATGAAGGCCCGGAACTTTGAGATCTTTCGGGACGACCTTACCGCCCACCACATGATGGATCAGGCCGATGCGTTCCTCATGGCCTCGGGAAAACTCCAAGCGCTGTGCTACAAGGAAGAAATCGAATCCGCTTTGCGCACCCCAGGCATGGGAGGTTTTGAACTTTTGGATCTCCACGATTTTCCCGGACAAGGTACCGCCCTGGTGGGTGTCCTGGACTCTTTCTGGGATTCCAAAGGCTACATCTCACCCGACGAGTTTCGGAGGTTCTCCGGGCCCACCGTACCCCTGGCCCTTTTGCCCAAGCGCGTCTTCGTGGCCGGTGAGACTCTCGACGCCACGCTTCGCATCGCCCACTTCGGGCCCGCCCCGCTCCTCAACGCCAGGGTTCTCTGGAACTTGGCCGACGAGGATGGCCACCTCTTGGGCTCAGGCGCCCTGCCTCCTCAGACAATCCCAATCGGCAACGACACCACTTTGGGGCAAATCCAAGCCCCCTTGGCGCGGCAGTTGGACGCCCACAAGATGACTCTCGGCGTCGGTCTGGCCGGCACCGCTTTCACCAACCAATGGGACTTGTGGGTCTATCCCTCGCAGGTCACCACCGCAGCCCCGCCCAGCACGTTATTGACCTCCTCCCTTGACGATGCTGCCGTCCAGCGCCTCCAATCTGGTGGCGAGGTGTTGCTGATGGTTGGCAATAACCAAGCCAGAGGGGATCGCCTGGGACGGGTGGAAGTGGGCTTCTCCAGCATCTTTTGGAATACCGCTTGGACCAAGCGGCAGCCGCCCCATACCCTCGGCATCCTCTGCGCCCCGCGCCATCCCGCCTTGCGGGCTTTCCCTACCGATTACCATACCAACTGGCAATGGTGGTACATCCTCAGCCATTCGAGCGCGCTGATTCTGGATGACCTTCCGGAGAAGTTGCGGCCCATCGTGCAGATCATTGACGATTGGGTCACCAACCGCAGGCTAGGCTTAGTCGTCGAGGCTAAGGTCGAGGGAGGCAAGCTGCTGATCTGCAGTGCGGACCTAAACGCGGATCTCGACCACAACCCGGTCGCCCGCCAGTTGCTGCACAGCCTGCTCCACTATATGGATACCCCGGCCTTCAACCCTTCCGTCGACTTGCGCGCAGATCAGGTGCGCAGCCTGATGGTGCAGCCTTAGCTAGCTTCCCCCGATCAGCGCCGAGTAAGCCACCGCACCTAGGAGTTCGTTCACCTCGCCGAGGTTCGAAATCTTTGCCTTGTAGAACCAGCCTGCGCCGTACGGGTCCTGATTGACCAGTCCCGGATTGTCGTTCAACGCCGTGTTAACGGCGGTGACGTCGCCGCTCACCGGCGCATAGATATCGCTGGCGGTCTTAACTGATTCGACCACCGCACACGCCTCACCCGCCTTCAGGCTCCGCCCCACTGCGGGCAGTTCCACGAACACGACGTCCGTCAGTTCGTGCTGGGCGTGGTCGGTGATGCCAACGGTAGCGATGTCTCCATCGACTTTGACCCATTCGTGCGACTTCGCGTATTTAATGTTCTCGGGAACCTTGCTCATATTCGATCGAGTTTAGTCCAATAGATCAGCGGCGCCCGCCATCATGGCTTGGCGCTCGTCCGGCGAAAGATCGGTTTGGGAACCACTACCGCAGCAGAGCGGCGGCCGCGGATTTCGACCTCCAGTGTCGTGCCCGCTAGCGCCAAACCGGGCGGCACGTAGCCCATCCCTATGCCCACTCCGAGCGAGGGGCTTTGAGTGCCGCTAGCTACTGACCCCACTCTCGTGCCACTGGGACCGCTGCTCCAAATCGGATACTGGGGGCGCGGCGGCGCGGATCTCTCCGTCATCTTAAAGGCCACGCACTTGCGAGCCACCCCGCTGGCCTTCTGAGCCGCCAGCACCGAGCGCCCGTTGAAATCTCCTTTGTCGAGAGCGACGAAAAACCCCAATCCCGCTTCGATGGGTGTGGTCTCTTCATCCAGTTCGTGGCCGTAGAGGGGATAGCCCATCTCTGTGCGCAGCGTGTCCCGTGCGCCAAGCCCGGCGGGCTTTAGCCCGAACTCGGCCCCAGCCGCCATGATCCGGTCCCAAACCCACACAATGTCGCCGCTGGGAGCCACCACCTCGAACCCGTCTTCGCCCGTGTAGCCGGTGCGCGCAACCGTCACCACCGCCGAGCCGCCGGCCAGCCGAAAGACACCCATCTGGTTCTTGACCAGATCGGTCGGGCGTCCGACCTTGGTCCCTTCGGATGCCCCCCCGGAAACACAAGCGTCCATAAACCGGGCCACTTGTGGCCCCTGAACCGCCACGGCACCGAAGCTTTCGGACGCATTCTGCAGCCTGGTGTCTGGGCGCGGTACAGCGTCAAATCGCGCCCTCAGCCAAGCGTAGTCAGCCTCGATGCGTGATGCGTTGACGATCAGCAGGTAATGCCCCGAACCCACGCAGTAGATATAGAGATCGTCGATTACCCCGCCGCGTTCATTGCACATCAGGGTATATTGGCCGGCCCCCGGCGCCAGCTTGCGCACGTCGTTGGTCAACGTTTCGTTTAGGAACCCCGCCGCTCCGGGCCCGTGCACGATCACCTCGCCCATGTGGGAGATATCGAAAAGCCCCGCGCTCTGCCGTACCGCGAGATGCTCGTCCACGATGCTCGTGTACTGAACTGGCATCTCCCACCCCCCGAACTCGACTAGGCGCGCCCCAAGCCTCTGGTGCGTTTCAAAAAGCGGAGTGCGTTTCAAGCTCATGCCGTCCCGACGCTACCAAGCGCCTCGGCCGGTTACAAGAGGCTAGCGAGCCCGGACTCCATGAGGAGACGGCGACAAAAAACCGCGACCCTGACCGGCTGGAAAGCAGAAAGCGGGGATTAACTCCGCTCGGACGAACTCAGCTAGCGCCGAACGGGTTTCGCACGACCACACCTCCGTAGTCCTGGCCGTCATTGAGATCCTCGGAGAAAATCACTTCGCAACGGAGTTCCTTGGCGGCCGCGATGATGGCCCCATCCCAGTAGGAGATCTGGTAACGGATTTTGACGTCCCAAGCCTGCAGTACCAGCTCTGACGTAATCGGAATGACCGGAAACGCCAGCAATGCGGCCAGCGTTGCTCTTACCCCGGGTTCATCCATCCCCAATCGTTTCTTGGATGCCGCAGCGGCGATGAACTCCTGCAGCACCTGGGCTGAAGTGCCGATGTCCTCCGACGCGAGTAATCGGCGCGCGATCTTCCTCTTCGCCGCGTCCGCCGGATCTTTCGATCCAGCGTAAAGGAAGAGATTAGTGTCTGCGAAGCAACGCGCGGTCATAAAGCTGCTCCCGGTCCAACCGGCCCACTGGCGCCGTGTTGCGAGCTTTGTCCAGAGCCGCGAAAAGCCGCTGAACGCGCTTCTTGCGCACCGCCAACCCCTCGTCGCATGCCTCCATCTCCCGCTCCAGCGCACGGGCAACAATCACCTTCAAGGTAACACCCTCCTCGACGGCCTTCAGTTTGGCTTTCTTGAACACAGCATCAGGGATGTCCAGAGTCGTGCGCATAAACGCATATTCGCATAAAAGTGCGCGCCGTCAAGCCAGGCCCCGAACAACTCCGGCATTCTACCGTGGAATTCGAACGTTTTCGGAGCGTGATCGGGATAGTGCCCGCGTTTTGGGGCGCGGCTCTAAGAGCCGCAGCAACGTTGCACCATCCGGCCGTCTAGCCCTATTCCCCCGCGTGTCTTCACCGTCCAAATCGCCCCGAGTCACAGACTCCCGCCCGTGTCTTGGAGCGCGGCTCTAAGAGCCGCAGCAACGTTGCAGCATCCCGTCGTTTCGCCTTCCTCCCCCGCGTGTCCTGACCGTCCAAATCACCTCGAGCTACAGACTCCCTCCCGCGTCTTGGAGCGCGGCTCTAAGAGCCGCAGCAACGTTGCATCATCCCGACGTCTCGCCTTCCTCCACCGCGTGTCCTCACCGTCCCAATCGCCCCGAGTCACTGACTCGCTCCCGCGTCTTGGAGCGCGGCTCTAAGAGCCGCAGCAACGTTGCAGCATCCCGACGTCTCGCCTTCCTCCACCGCGTGTCCTCACCGTCCAAATTACCCCGAGTCACAGACTCCCTCCCGCGTCTAGGAGCGCGGCTCTAAGAGCCGCAGCAACGTAGCACCGTCCAGACGTCTCGCCTTCCTCCCCCGCGTGTCCTCACCGTCCCAATCGCCCCGAGTCACAGACTCGCCTCCGCGTCTTGGAGCGCGGCTCTAAGAGCCGCAGCAACGTTGCAGCATCCCGACGTCTCGCCTTCCTCCGTCGCGTGTCCTCACCGTCCCAATCGCCCCGAGTCACTGACTCGCTCCCGCGTCTTGGAGCGCGGCTCTAAGAGCCGCAGCAACGTTGCATCATCCCGACGTCTCGCCTTCCTCCACC
>Ga0265314_10000086_pt1 | contig 139471 bp, 116 predicted proteins | sample 4126metaG_FD_203106 | JGI IMG/M metagenome (GOLD analysis project Ga0265314, IMG submission 203106) | Rhizosphere microbial communities from Carex aquatilis grown in University of Washington, Seatle, WA, United States - 4-1-26 metaG | ecosystem: Host-associated > Plants > Roots > Rhizosphere... | reverse complement strand
CTCTCGTCACTATCCGGGCCTCTCTGGCCACTGGGTCGAGCCGCATTCCCTACGGCTATCCCAGTCGCCTTTGCGACCGGACATCTACGACTGCTTATGACCCGGACATTTCGTGTGTCACCGACAGATGGTTTCATTTCTTCTACCGAGGCGCGAGCTCCGTGATTACACTGCGCCGATGTCGGGAGCGCAATCCAAACAAGCGCCCTATTCGAGCCGAGTTGTCGGTATTCGGATGTCCGATAGGAGAGATTACGTAACCTGCATATCTCACACGCCCAACCGATGCCCCTATACCCAGCGCTCTAGTGATGCCCCGGCAAAGCCAGTTTGCTTGCAACAGCCCAGTCATCCGGCGACGGCTTTACTCACCGGGGCATTCTTGGCGTACAATTTCCCCGACTAGGAAGAAGGTTGCCATCGGAGGAACCCATTGCGAGTCGACAAGGCCAAGACATTCCGACTCATCGTGACCGCTGGCTTTGCCATCGCGGGGTGTGCTCCCACCACGGGACTGGCTGTCCATGCTAAGGACTCAGGCGCAACCTCCTTAGATCTAGCACCGGAACGCGATCTGTCTTCGGACCAGAGTCTCGGCGAGAGAGATGCTGCGGCGAGCGTAGAGGTCGCGATTGCTGATACCTTCCCGCAAACACCCGATCTCGGCCAAGACATCGCGACGCCCGATACGGTTACCAACAAGGATGCTGGCGTGGACAGTCCCGTCGTCCCGAAAGACTCTGCGTCGGAACCCGTCGCCCAAGATGTTGCCGCGGACGGCGGTGGGGCCCTTGCGTGTACGGGAACACCTGCGTTTGGCATCTGGCCGTTGACCGACACCGGGACGACATACCCAACCGGGAATTTCCCGATTTCGGTCGCACTCGGAGACTTGAACGGCGACGGCACGCTCGACATCGTTTCGGCCAACCAAGACTCAGACACCGCGAGCGTGCTGCTGGGCAAGGGCGACGGAAGCTTCGCAAGCAACGTGGACTACCCAACCGGATCCCAGCCGACGGCGGTGGTGATGGGCGACTTGAGTGGCGACGGCAGGCTGGACCTCGCGGTGATGCACGATCAGTCGGTGAGTGTGTTGCTGGGAAAGGGCGACGGGAGCCTCGCTGCCAACGTGGACTACCCAGCCGGGAGCCAGCTGACCGCGATTGCACTGGGTGACTTGAACGGCGATGGTAAGCTGGACATCGTCGTCACGAATGCCGTCGGCCCTTCAGGCACAGCGATCGTTCTGCTGGGAACCGGCGGCGGGATGTTTGCGGGCAACCTCGCCTACCAAGTCGGGATCTATCCCAATGGGGTGGCGTTGGGCGATCTGAACGGCGACGGCAAGTCGGACATTGTCGTCGCCAACACCGGCGCCGACGGATATTGGTCGGCCAGCGTCCTACTTGGGAAGGGCGACGGCACCTTCGCCGCCAAGGTAGACTACGATACCGGGCACGGCCCGAGCGCGGTCAGGCTGGGCGATTTGAATGGCGACGGAAACCTGGACATCATTATGTCGAGCTCCATCTATCTTAATAACGTCGACACCGTGACTGTGTTGCTTGGGAAGGGCGATGGCACCTTTGCCGCCAAGGTGGAATACGGCACCGGGGTCTCTCCGAACAGCGTGGCGCTGGGTGACTTCAACGGCGACGGCTGGCTGGACGTCGTCACTTCAAATTTTGGCGATTCCCCCCAGTCAGGCGGGGTGAGCCTCCTACTCGGGAAAGGCGACGGCACCTTTGCGACGAAGCTCGACTACCTAGTTGCGGACCCTCCTAGCTCGATTGCCGTGGGTGACTTGAACGACGACGGCTGGCTGGACATCGTGACAACCGGCGGCAACTCGGTTGACGTGCTGCTTGGCTCATGTCGCTAGCGCAGGGCCCACTGGCGAGCCGCCGACACCGCACATCGTTCTTGTGGATACGCCTTCTCGCACGGGCAGCATGAAATGAGCGAGCCGGTGGCAAACCAGGCCTCGACGAGGCCACGCGACGCTTGTGCGACGCGCTGGTCAGCATTCCTCTCGTCGTGTGCGAAACTCGATTGCGCCCCTCTCGACGCTAATCCGAACCCACTTCACGCGGCCTCGCGGTAGTAGAAGCTGAGAAGACCGCCGAGCCGTTCCCGACGCGCGACTCCACCAACGCCACTTTCACCACGGCCGTCGGACGCGATCAGTCGGTTCTCGATGCCCTGGTGGTTCCTCTCTTGATGGTAGTGAGCCATGTATTCGGAGATTGCTCGTCGAAGATGGGCTTCACCCAACGGTGCGATCCGGTTCAGGCACTCGCTCTTGATCGACAGAACGAAACGTTCCGCGAAAGCGTTCAGATTCGGACTGTGTGCGGGCAACCTCCCCGTCTTGACGCCAGCTTGGTCGAGGATTCGTCGAAATCCTTGCGTGTGCAATGGATCCCGGTCGAGCAGCAAATAGCGCTTGCCCAGCAAGAACCCATCGACCGCATCGACAAGATTGCGCGCCATCTGCTCCATCCAGGGGCCACCAGGATTGGCAACCATCCCGACGATTTCCACCTTTCTGCTCGCGATGTCGAGGGCGAACAGAACGTGGTAGCGAATCAGTCCGAGCCAGGTCACGACCTCCACGGTGAAAAAGTCCATCCCGACCAACACGCCCAGATGCGCCTTGATGAACGTCGCCCATGACATTCGCCGCCCCCGTTCAGGTGCGGGGTCGATGCCATTTTCCAGCAAGATACGTTTGATCGTGTTGCGCCCGATCTCGTGGCCCAGGTTTTTCAAAGCGCCCATGATTCGCGTGTACCCCCAACGATCGTTCTCCTTGGCCATCCTGACGACGAGGGCCGCGATTTCGGCCGCCGTCTTCGGCCGCCCCTGCCCTCGCTGCTGGCTGCCGTCGTACTTCTTGGCCACGAGCTCTCGGTACCAACGCAAGATCGTCTCGGGTGACGCGATGGTCGCGACTGCCGCCAACCCCTTCCGACCCAACGCCTTCCCCAGCGTAGCCAGCTTTCTTCGTTCGGCGTCGGTCAACCTGACCCTCTTGGGCCCCAGCTTCTCTCGTAGAACCAGATTCTCTGCCTTCAGATAATCGACTTGCTCCTGGAGAACCCGGCCGAGCCACACCGCGAGCCACGCTGCCAAAAACTGGAGCGGCAACGGAAGCTCGAGACCTGTTCTTCGTGCGGCCATGGGAGTGCCAAAATCCCCGGTTCTCACGCATCATCTCGCCATGCGAACCAGGAGAAACCGCTCGATATCACGAAGATTTTGGCAGATCCAGTTTCGGCACAGGACGGGATCCCGATCGATCAGGACTGTAGACGATCACGCCGGACGAGCCGGGAACGATCGCGGGAGTCACGATCGCAGCACCCGGATCTCCACAGCGTTTTCAGAGAATCGTGCCACTTCGAGCGCGCACTTCCCACGTGATCGCCCTGGGGCCGTTCCGGCTGATCGGTTCCATTGTTCAGCAGTGTCGCCGCGAACCAGATCCTCTCCACGGCCATGTTGCCAGTGGCCGAGAACGCACCTGTCGACGGGCCGTACAGCTCCGCGCTTGCGTGGTTGGGTACCATTGTTGTCCTTGTCTTTGGCGCTACCGTCCACGTGCCTCAACCTGAGAGCTCTGCTGCCGAGTCAACTCCAGCAGTGCCTGTTCAACCTCTGCTGAAGCCGCCGATCGCATCGCGGCCTCGGCCCGCTTTGTTGCAGCTGCCCATGTCTTGTGGCCTTCACGCCCGGACCGGTCGTACGCACCGATGATCTTGCCATGCGAAGCATCGCTGATCTCGACCTGAAGGTTCCACCGGACGAAGACCCAGTTCACGTCGGTGGAATCTGCCCGCGAAGTCTCGCAGCGACAGCGCACCTTGAGGCCCGGGGCCTTTGCGGCGGACTGGAGCGAGAAACCGGCACGCGTGATGGCCTCGGACACGCCACCTCTGACCTTCGAGCTTGAAGCGCCGGACACCTCGACGCCAACCAGGACCTTGGCCAGGATCTGCCGCGCCTGCCGGTGGAGATCTTCCGGGAAGGCAGGGGCGGGTCTGGCATGCTGCGGATCCAGAATAGACAGCTGAAGATGGAGGGGTTCAATCCGAAGAGCGCTCTGCTCGGCCTTGAAGAGGCACGCCGCGCGGTCCAAAAGTGCTCCAGAAGTGGCACGCTCGGTCTCCTCGCGGATCGAGCCAGCAAGGGCGTCGATTTCATTGGCCAGCTTCTTGATTGTCGCCGTCCGGTCGAGCGTGGCCAGAGCATAGACCTGGGCACCGTCGTCGAAAACGTCGGCGATCGCCACCGCCTGCAGCAACCCCGCCGTGCTCACCTGGACCATGGAGACGAAGTCCTGCTCTGTGCGAACGGCCTCGCCATGTGCAGCGCCAGTCTCACGATGAGTTGTTTCCCGGTCGATGAGGTCAGCCTTCACGCGCGCATGAAAGAATTTGGAAATCTCCGCTCTGGCAGCATCAGCGGCCTTGACCCGGTCGGATCCGGTGCCGACGCCGAGGACATAGACAGCCGGAGAGAAGTCCTGTGAACGTCCATCTACCCACCCGGGGCGAGGCCGCCGGCTGCCCCCCGATTCCGCGGCGGTCCGAGATGGGCTCGACTGCGGTGGCAAGACCTCGGACGCGGGACCGTCGCGCGATGCGGCGCAAGCGCTCATAATGACGGCGACGACGATGTGTCCTCTACACCACGCCTCGCCCATCTACTCAGCTCCCCCCTCTTGGACCTCAATGGCTGAGACGCCAGCCCCCCAATCTCGGATCCAGTGCTCGCCGTTCAAGAGGACGCCAACGGCGTTCTGGCCTGCTGGATACGGCACGGAGATCGTGCATTCGACGCTCCATCTCTGTTCGCTCTCCACTTCGTCTGTCTTGACCGAAAGCTCGATTCTGTCGCTGAAGAAACGCAGGGTACCAGCAATCTTGGTGAGCTTCGGTGAGTAGTCGTTGGGTTTCCGGCACTCCCGCTGCGTGCCCCCAAGGTACAGGGTTTCCTGACGATAGTCGGACGCAAAACCAAATGGCAATAGACCGCCGCCGGCCAGCAAGAGCGAACCTCCTGCGACCGCTCCGCCCCCGACTATGGCGGCACGGAACACGAGCCGGCTAGAGCGCGAAAGCGGGCCCCAAACGGGCCACCAGCCCAACGACTCTTCACGTTCAGGAATTGGGGCAGCAAGACTACGCCATGTGCCCCACGGGGCCTGTATCCGCTGCCCCACCGGCCAAGCGACGCTCAGCTGGATCGCCGACGCGGGCGAACCACCCGCGCCGCCAACCGCACTCAGCAGGCCACGAGGCACGGGAACGATTCCCGCCGTGACGATGTTTCCGGTGCTTGCGTCGAGAAGCTTCCACATCAGGCGGACGGACCCGCCTGTCTCCGAGCGGGTCCAGACAAGCAAGGCCTGGGCACCCAGATTGCTGCTGAACGACCTGACGGCGTTCGAGTCGAAACTGCCACTGGCTTCGGCGCCCCGCGCCGTCCACAAGTGCTCGAGCTGGGAACGTTCGACGACGTCAACGCAACCGGCATGAACGAGGGCCACCGAGACGTCCTCCGCGATCATCGCGTCCAGGGTCGTTCGCCGATCAGCGCCGCCTGCCAGTACGATGCGCGGACGCGCACCCGCGCTTGAACTCCAGGCGCAAACGGCATCCACGAGAGGCTTGAGATCGGGGCCCGGAGCAGGTCCAGCCGCAGTGACAGTAGCCGAGCCGCACAGGAGGAGGCACGAGCAGACAGTGACGAATCCTCGAAGCGCCTTCACTTCAGACCTCCAACGGCTCGGGCAAAGAGCATGGGACGGGACGACTGAAGGCCTGTGGCGTACGTGTGCGGTCCCGGTCCCAAGCCACGGGTAAGTTCCAGCACCCGGTACTGATAGTGGTTCTCTTCTTTGCCTCGGAGAGAAGAGAACACATTAAGCCGGACTTCCTTCGCGCCGATCCAGAGCTGCACATAGTAGGGCGCAAGCTCGGGGCCTCCACGGTCAAAGCGCAGCTCCGCGACGTTTTGTCTGCCCCTGTGGATTGCGGAGCCGGACGTCTCCACTCGGCAGATAAGGTTGAAGCCCTCGACGGCATGGCAACCTAGGTTGACGGAAAGAAGGCGGGCGGAACCCTTTGCGGAATCCACGTCGACGACGAGCGACAGACCACCATTCCTCCACGTCTCTCCCCCAGCGAGTGCGACTTCGAAGACGAGCGGGGTCGACGCAATGAAGGGCTTGAGATGCGCAACTCCCTTCCGTGCTTCCACCAGAGCCGGCCCCTGCTCTGTGGGAACCACCTGCGTGGTCGGAGATAAGGCCGGCACCATGGACCCCTCGGGATACTCGGCCCCCGAGAGCAAGAATGCGGTTCCCGCCGGGCGAACAAGGGCCTCGGGAAAGTTCTGAAACGTCTTCTCCAGACGCTTCGAGGCGAAGCGCGTCCAGGTTGCGGGCTCGGCCGGGAAAGCAAGCGCGGCGGCCGCAAGGGCCCGCCCGGTCGACGTGTCGAGCAAACGGGCGTGGATCACGAGCAGGAAACCGATCTTGAACATGGAGCCGCTGACAACGTAGGCGGCACCTGACAGCTTGCCGATGGACGCCAGGGCCGCTTCCGAGAACCGACCGCTGGTCTGCAACTGTTGTTCAGCAAGCACCTTTGAGAGGGAGGAACGCGAGACCACAGAAAAGGAACTGCCTTGCGCCAGCCCGATCTCGAGCGCATCCCTCAGGTCGTCTTCCAAGAGCGTTGGCTCTCCGTCGATCGAAGGAAAGGAGAGCACCGCGACCAGGGGGCGCTTGCCAGGGGCGGGCTTGATTTGGCTGGCGATCTCGGCCGCCAGTTGCGCCGCGAGAGCTGCGACATCGGTCTTCGAAGATATCGTGGGGACGGGATCATCACGCAAGAGGACAAACTCGCTCGACGTGATGAGACCGGTGTCGGCTGCGACGGACCGCAGGTACAAGCGTATCCCGTCCGGGCCATCGAAATAGCGACCGATGATGAAACTGTCCGCACCCAGCAGCTTACCCACTGCCGGCAATGTGGATTCGTCGAACAACCCGCCATATTGGAGCTGATGTTCATCAAGCAAGAGATCGAGGCGGTCGCGATCAATGACCCGCAGCCTGCCCGAGGCGGCAAGCCCAGTGACCATCTGTTCGGCCAGTATCCGCGATCGGCGGGTCACCTCCTGGCGCGGAGAAAGCGGCGGAAGAACCACCACCGTGGGCGCCCTTGCACTGCAGCCGCCCGGACACAGGACGTCCTCGAACGCCTTCAACGCCGCGGTCAGGGCGGCCCCGGATTCCGGTGTCGCCACAGATGGCGTGGATGCAGAAGCCTTCTGATCTGCGCTCCGGGTGCCGGAAGTCGAGGCACATGTTGAAAGCCACGGCACGGCCATCGTGAGCATGCAGAGTACGCGCCACCGATAATCCATCGCGACAGAGTAACAATGCCGCGGCTTCTCAGGCAAGGACGCTGTTTCGGACAGGACGCTGTTTCGGCTCGCCTCTTCGGGCAAGGGCGATCGTATGGCGTCTGCGGGTGTAGACGATTGCCTAGAAGGGCGGCACGACGATCGTGACGAGCGCGCCCCCGAGATGCGCCAGCCGCTTGGAATCCCAAGCCCATGTCAAGACCGGCGATCCCGCTTAGCGCGCTCTTGTCTATCGTAGCTGCACACTATGATGGACTTGCCAGCTGCCGCCTCCGGATCAGGCAGGGATTGGCGGTCTGGATACCCCACGGCCTTGATGCCGAGGATCTCGGCTTCCCGAAGCACTTGCTCGACGATTTGAGTAGTCGGGCAAAGATAGGCCACCGGGCGTCCAGTCTCGGTCATGTGGGAGTGGAGGTAGACGAGAGCGACAGTGGTCTTGCCGTTGCCCGCCGCCACTTCGATGTTGCTCTCGCCCTGCTCACCTCTCGCGCCACCAACGCAGCACCCGATCCCCCGCGTTTGCTACTCGCAGGCTGACGTTCGCTGGCTGGTGCGCCCCAGCGTTCAGGATGGCTGAGACTCTCGGCTTGCAGCCGACCACTTGCTCTTCCCTGATTGCCTCGGATATAAGGGACCGTGGAGGAGTCAAATGGACGTTGTGCGAAGGAACGCCAAGCTCGTCGCCGTAGGTATCTGCATGACCGTGATGTTCGGACCGACCGGCTGCAACTCTGAGGGGAACGACTGGAAGAAGGCGGAGGGGGCCAACACCATCCAGGGGTACAAGGCATTCCTCGAGCAGCACGCCAACGGCAAGCATGCCGGTGCCGCAAGCGCCGCGATGGAACGGATCGAAGATAGTGACTGGAAGAGAGCCCAGGACGCCGACAAGATTGACGAGTACAAGGCCTTCCTTGCCAAGTACCCGGGAAGCAAGCACCTCGCCGCTGCACATGCGGCGATCGATCTCACAAGGATTCTGCAGGGGCCCCAAGTTGAGGCGCTCAGAACTTTCGTCTCTGATGCCAACAATGAAGGGGCACTGCGACGTTTCATGGTGGAGGCGGGCGGATCCATCACCCTCCCCTCACAGCCAGGGCAAGGGCAGGAAGGCTACCACCTCTTCGTTCGGAACTCGACGAAACCCGGCGAGATCGACATCGCGATCGTAATCCCGACCGATGCGAAGCTGGACCTAGCGCCCTTCCACTTCGCTGAGCAACCGTACCTCAACGTGACCAAGGGGAAGGTCATTCTCCATTTCGACCATGGGAAGCTGGACGAAATCCCCAAAGGCAAGGTCACGGTTCTCGCAGGGGCGCGTATCAAGCTAGTAGACAATCAGATGAAGCTCGACAGCGGCTCTGTAATGGTCCCCAAAGTAAAGGGGAACACTCGCAGCGGGAAAACTAAGGGGGAGGTGACGCTCTCCCTTGCGGACAAGGACAGCATCTCCATTGGTCTCGCGTCCGAAATCGTCGATCTCGCCCCGGGTCTGCTCGTGCGGCTCAGCGACACGGAGTTCATCGTCACGCAAGCGGACGGCGTATCCATGAAGAGGGAGCTATCGACCAACGCGTTCCACGTGATCAAAGGGCGAGTGTTTCACTTCGTCCGTGGGTGACCCATCCGTTTCATCCCCTGAGAGGACGCTAGGGAACCACTCATGTTCTCGGCAGAGATCACCGCCCGCTTGGAAAACGCTGGCCCATTCTACCCCTGCCCCATCTTCGGCGTCCTGGACCACGGACGCACAGAATAGTCAACACCGGGAGCTCCGCCTCAACGCGGTCATGGTTTCGATGATACCCGTTTTCGTGGGAACGGGGTCTCCGCCCACCAACGCCCAAGAGAGTGCTTGGAGCCCGGAAAGAAGGCCTGCTCGGCCGCCCAAGCCCAAGGACGTTCGCCAGCTAGTCATCAAGCTAGCTCTGGGAAACGTGACCTGGGGCTACACGAAAATCAGGGACGCTTTGCGCACGGGACTGGGTATCGAAATCGGCCGAACCACCGTCGCGAACTACCTGGAGGAGGCCCGCATCGAACCGGCGCCGGAGCGGAAGAAGACACACACGTGGAAGCGGTTTATGAAGGCGCACTGGGATTCGCTTTGCGGGTGCGATTTCTTCACGGTCGAAGCTCTCGGTCTGACGGGGACGGTTCGCTACATGGTGTTCTTCGTCATTGTCGTGCAGACGCGCTTGGTCGAGATCGCCGGGATCGCCACCAACCCAGATGGGCAGTGGATGAAGCAGATGGCACGCAACTTGACCGACTCGGTGGACGGTTTTCTTCGGAACGCGACCTACCTGATTCATGACCGGGATCCGCTGTACACAGCGGCGTTCGAGGCCCTGCTCAAGGAGCGAGGGGTGAGGTGCGTGAAGATTCCAGCGCAGAGTCCCAATTGCAACCCGCACGCCGAGAGGTTTGTGAAGACGGTCCGGGACGAGTGCTTGCGCCACTTCGTGATTTTCGGAGAACGGCACCTCCGATACCTGCTCAAAGAGTTTCTGTCCCATTACCATCGGGAGCGCTTTCACCAGGGGCTCGGTGGGCAGTTGATCGAGGCGACGGCCGGCTCGACGAGCGAGAAGGGTGCTCATGGCAAGGTCGTCTGCCGATCTCGGCTCGGCGGCATCCTGAATTTCTATCACCGAGAGGCCGCATGAGCCGTGCCGATGGATTCTTGGACGCCACGCGTCAGATGTAGCCGTAGCTCTTTCGGTTGCAAAAAAGCAGCAGAGCCGGGTAGAGGGCGTCGAGGGCCGAAACTTGATCGCGCTGGGGGCATAGGGGGGCGCGGTGCGACGTAGTGGACAGATTGGGTTATCTTCGATTGTGCCCAGTGCCGAATCGACGGCCAGCAGCCGGCAGCTTCAGCGTTTTCCGATGTGGTGCACTTGCACCCGGAAAAGTCCCAGATGTCCTGATTCGCAACGCGGCAGCGCTCGCAGGACATTGGCTGTTCGGCGAACGACATCTCCGGCACGTCATCAACGAATTCATAGCCCACTACCATCGGGAGCGCTTTCATCAGGGGCTTGGGGGCCAGCTGATCGAGGCGCGGGCCGGCTCGACGAGCGAGAAAGGGGCGCGGAGCAAGGTCGTCTGCCGGTCTCGGCTGGGCGGGTGTTGAGTTTCTACTACCGCCAGGCCGCCTGAACCATGGCGACGATTTACCGACCCACCGTACGGGTTCACGCAATGGGGGTCGCGAAGCACCCCACGGGCACTGACTCTGTACCGATTATCCGATCGAGCGCTGCTTGACATTACCGGATCGTGGAGGTCACGATCCCGCTCATGGCGAAGGCTGGCCACGAGACCGCCGCACTACGGCACGCCGTTCGCGAGCAGGGGCTCGCCCAGCTCGACAAGGCGCCCCGTCGACTCTGGCGCCGGCTACTGCCCGAGTGGTCCCAGCACCTGCTCTGGACCGGCCTCGATGTCCGATACGACGCCTTCCTGTCGTACAGCTGGAGTTCCGACCGCGAGGTCGCGCCCGTCCTCCAGTCTACCCTCCAGAGGTTCCTATGCCCCTGGTACAAGCTCCGTGCGAGGCGGGTCTTCCGAGACCTCTCGGCGCTTCCGGCCGGCTCGAGCCTCGAGGAGGCCCTATTCGATCGACTTGATCGCTCGAGACACTTCGTGCTCCTCGCCTCGCCCGAGGCGGGGCGCAGCGCCGGCGTCGAACTCGAGGCGCACCACTGGTTCAGCCGTCCACGCGAGGGAGCCATCCTTGTCATCGTCACCGCAGGAGAGGGTCGGACGTGGCATGACATCCGTGAGGTGTTGCTCCCTCCCTCGGCTCGGTCCAACCTGAGCTGCGAGCCTGTCTGGATCGACCTGCGGCATCACCGCGCGGAGATCCTGGCGCGTCCCCGCGGCCGTGAGCTCACGGCCCGGCTCGTGGAATGCCTCCGGCAGGTCTTTCTGCGTCTGTACGAGCCGCTCACGTGGGAAGAGCTGCAGGGAGAGGAGCGCACCCAGCGGCGCAAGGCGAAGCGCTTGGTCGCCCTGGTCGTCCTGCTCCTCCTCGCGTTCGCGTCTTCCGCCAGCCTGTCCGCCTGGCAAGCCCGGCGGAACGAGAGGAAGGCGGAACTCGCCCTGGCTCGTGCGCTCGTCCAGGCGGGCGCAGATCTGGTTGGGCAGAACCGACCAGGGGAAGCCGCCGCGTACTTTGCCCGAGCGCTCCGAACTGCCCCTGAATCGATCGCGGCCACGAGCTGGCTTTCGGATCAGCTCCTCCACAGGGCTTGGTGGACCCCGGACGCGCGATTGGTGCACGACAATGCGGTGTACTCCGCAGAGTTCAGTGGCGATGGTCGACGTTTGTTGACTCAGAGTTCCACAGCTGCGCGGGTCTGGGATGCTGCGAGCGGGAGCCCTATTGGTCCTCCCCTGCGGCAGAAGGGAAAGATGTTCTTCGCCACGTTCAGTCCGGACGGGCGATACGTGGCGACCGCATCGGGAACCGACGACGGCAGCGCCCAGATTTGGGAGGCGTCCACCGGCGAGCCCGTGGGTCCTCCCCTTCGACACGCGCAACGCGTCAATAGCGCCTACTTCAGCTCCGACGGTCGGCGAGTGGTCACCGCATCCTGGGACCGGACGGCGCAGGTGTGGGAGGTCGGGACCGGGAAGAAGGTTGGGCCACCGCTGGGCCACCAAGGCGTCGTGAGCTCGGCGAGGCTCAGCACCGACGGTCAGCGTGTGCTCACCGCGTCCGGCGAGACAGTGCAACTGTGGGACGTGGACACCGGCAAGCGCTCGGGTTCGACCTTGCCGGTCGGAGCGGTGGTCGAGTCGGCAGTGTTCAGTCCGAACGAGCGATTCGTCCTCAGCGTGAAATCGGGCGCGGCGCAGGTGTGGGACCTCAAGACGGGCAGGCCGGTCGGCGCAGCTATGCGGCATCGTGGCGATGTCACCTTCGCGACCTTCAGCCCCGATGGCCAACGCGTGGTTACCACCTCCTCCGACGGGACGGCGCAGGTCTGGAATGCCACGGACGGTCGCCCCATGGGCAAGCCGCTGATTCACGAGGCTCTAGTCTTCTCGGCCGCCTTCAGCTGGGATGGGCGGTGGGTAGTGACCGCGTCCTCCGACAAGACGGCGCAGGTCTGGGACACCGAGACGGGTTTGCCGGTGGGCCAGCGCCTGACACACGAGCGTGACGTCGTGAGTGCGGCCTTCAGCCCCGAGGGGCGGAGAGTGGTGACCGGTTCCTGGGACAACAGTGCGCGCGTCTGGGAGTTGCTCCCGGCCAGCGCGACGAGGCCGCCGCTCCGGCACGAAGGACAACTGCGCTCGGTAGGCTTCAGTTCGGATGGGCGCACCGTCCTGATCGCCTCCAGCGATGCGGTCCAGCGATGGGATGCTGCGACGAGCACCCTCGTCGACGTGCCCGTGAAGTCGGAGGCTGGCATCGAGGTCGCCGAGTTCAGCCTCGACGGTCGCCGGGTCCTGACTGCATCGGGCACCACGGCACAGCTGTGGGACGCCGATACCGGCCACCTCGTGGGACCGCCGCTGCAGCACGATCACAGAGTGGTCTCGGCGGCCATAAGTCCAAATGGTCGGCGCGTCTTGACCGGCTCCTTCGGAACGGCACAGCTGTGGGATGCCGACACGGGAAAGCCGGTTGGCACTCCGATCCGGCACGACTATTACGTCAACGTCGTGAAGTTCACCCCGGATGGTCGCCGCGCTCTGACGGTCTGCTCGCAGACGGCCCAGATCTGGTCTGCCGAGACCGGTGAGCGCGTGGGAACGCCCGTGAAGTATGGTGGATCGCCGAAGTCCGTGGCCTTCAGCCCGGACAGCCGGCGCGTGATCGTCACCGCGCAAGAATACGACGTGCGGGTCAGCGTACGGGCCTGGGAGACAGGTACGGGCAGACCAGTGGGACCGATGGTGCAACACAGCAAGGGGATCCAGGCTGCGGTGTTCAGTCCGGATGGTCGGCGGTTCGTGACGGCCGGAAGCGACGGCACCGCGCAGGTATGGGACGCGGACACCGGCGTGCCGATCGGCGCGCCGCTGCGCCACGGTGATGTCGTCTACTCCGCCGCCTTCAGCCCGGACGGTCAGCGGATCGTGACTGCTTCCAATGATCGCACGGCTCAGGTCTGGGAGACGGAGAGCGGCAACCCCGTCGGCGGCCCACTGCGACACCCAGTGGCGGTCTACTCCGCGACCTTCAGCCCCGATGGTCAACGAGTGGTGACCGTTTCCGGTGACGGCACGACCCAAGTCTTCGACGTCCTCTTGTCCTGTTGCGGAACGCCGGAGTTGGCCGAGCGCCTGGCGACGATTGCTGAGGCCGCGGGTGGGTACGTTGCCAACGACTCCGGCTCGATGGTCTTCCTCGGAGCCGACGAACAGCGGAGGCGGCTGGCCAGGCTGGGTCAGGCCGACGCGGCTACCGCGGCGGTCCTGAGCCTCCGTTGGGTCACGGGCCGCTTCCCGTCGAGCAGGTGACGAGCTATCTCCTCCACCACCGGGGAAGAGGAGCCCGTGATGTCCAAGAATCCGTCGGCACCGCTCAAGCGGCCTCGCGTTGGTAGAAGTTGAGCATTCCACCGCGTCGTGTGCCGAAAACCGATCGTCACCGCCGCGGGTCTCACCCAGGCCCATTTCACGCGGCCTCGCGATGGTAGAAGCCGAGAAGACCGCCAAGCCGGTCTCGACGGACCACCTTCCCCGTGCCGTTCACGGCCTCGTTCGCTACGATCAGCTCGTTGTCGAGGCCCTGATGGTTCCGTTCTCGGTGATAATGCTCCACGTACTCAGAGATCGCCCGTCGCAGATGGCCCTCTCCCAGCGGCACGATCCGGTCCAGGCATTCGCTTCGGATCGACAGCACGAATCGCTCAGCGAATGCGTTCAGGTTCGGGCTCTGCGGCGGCAATCTCACTGCCTTCACCCCACCCTGCTCCAGAATCCGCCGGAAGCCCTCCGTGTATAGGGGATCCCGATCGATCAGGACATACCGCTTGCCGACAAGGAAGCCGTCGACTGCATCGACCAGATTGCGCGCCATCTGCTCCATGCAGGGGCCACCGGGATTGGCGGCCATCCCGACGATTTCCACCTTTCTGCTCGCGATGTCGATGACGAAAAGCACGTGGTAGCGAACCAGTCCGAGCCACGTCACGACTTCCACCGTGAAGAAGTCCATCCCCACTATCACGCCCAGATGCGCCTTGATGAACGTCGCCCATGACATTCGCCGCCCTCGTTCAGGTGCGGGGTCGATGCCATTTTCCAGCAAGATACGTTTGATCGTGTTGCGCCCGATCTCGTGGCCCAGGTTCTTCAAAGCGCCCATGATCCGCGTGTAGCCCCAACGCTCGTTCTCCTTGGCAATCCTGACAACGAGGACCGCGATTTCGGCCGTCTTCTTCGGCCGCCCCCGCCCTCGCTGCTGACTGCCGTCGTACTTCTTCGCCACCAGCTCTCGGTACCAACGCAGAATGGTCTCAGGTGATGCGATGGTGGCGATTGCCGCCAACCCCTTCCGGCCCAACGCTTTCCCCAGCATGGCCAGCTTTCTTCGTTCGGCGTCGGTCAACCTGACCCTCTTGGGCCCCAGCTTCTCTCGTAGAACCAGATTCTCTGCCTTCAGGTAATCGACTTGCTCCTGGAGAACCCGGCCGAGCCACACCGCGAGCCACGCCGCCAGAAACTGGAGCGGCAACGGAAGCTCGAGACCTGTTCTTCGTGCGGCCATTGGAGTGCCAAATCCCCGGTTCCCACGCTTCACCCCGCCTTGCGAACCAGGAGAAAACGCTCGATATCACGACGGTTTTGCGCGATCCACTTTTCGCACAGGACCGGGTACTGGACGCCGTCAGAGGCCGAGGCAGAATCCTTCCGATTGCCACGACTGGAGCGTGCTTAGACATGTGGATCCGGTTGCGGATCTTGTTAGACCTACACAATTCGTCGCTGTTGGGATTGCCCCCTCGCTGACCAAGGCATAGCAACACGTGCCCATTCGGTCGCACTCCTGCGGCCCCACGCAGGCGCCTGCGGTGCAGGTCGCGTTGGCGTCGCACGCACTGGGTGAAGCCCATGTCCCATCGGTGGAGCACTGTTGCAGTCCTCCAGATACGCACTGAGCATCGCCGTAGTTGCATTCGCTCCCCGAAACGCAATGCCCTGCGACGCACGCTGACGGGCAGGGCGAACCATTCACGTAGATGCCGGAGTCATCGCAGGATTGCAGCGTGATCCCGCTGCACTTCGTGTCGCCCGATTCGCAATCGCGACACTTGGCGCTGCCGTTGGGTCGGCAGCCGAGCGAGCAAGCCGTCGTCAGCGACCACTGGCCCGAGGTGCTGCAGGTCTCCACCCCGCTCGCATCGCAACGCACCGCGACTGGAGCACAGACGCCGGTGCACGCTCCGCCAACGCACGCCTGGTTGGGACAGTCGGCGTTTTGGGAACACGAGCAAAGGCCGCTCTTGCAGGTGAGCGGAGCCGAGCACAGTGCTCCACAGGCGCCGCAGTTGGCCGAGTCGCTGCTGGTATCGATGCAGCTGCTGCCGCAGTGGACCTGTCCTCCCGGGCACATACAGACGCTGTTCCGACATCCCACGGTCATCACGCCAGTGTCAGTGGCAAAGTAGAAGCTCCCGGAGTTGACCAGGATCGCCTTGGGATTGGACTGCCCGGAAGCAATCGCCGTCGGGTTACCCCCCACGAGCGGCGCTTCCATAACGGCGCCGACATAGGGGTCGGTCCAATAGACGTTCGCTGAGTCCACGGCAATTCCGTTCGAAGGATAGTTCCGACTAGTGGAATACGAAATCCCACTCTCGGGATGCGCCAGCACCGTGGCCGTGCCGCCGGCGGTGGGTACCTGCATCAGCGCGCCGAGGCCGTCGTCCATCCAGTAAACGTTCTTGGCGTCGACCGCGATGCCCTCGGGCCCGCGGCCCGTCGCCAGCGTGGTGGGGGCGCCGCCGGCAAGGGGCACCTTCATCACCGTACCGAGTGCCGTGGTGCCCCAGTTCGTCCAGTAGACGTTGCCCGCGTCCAGGGCGATGGCCGCCGGCGTGTCTTGGTTCGAAGCGATGGGAGTCGACGGGCCTCCCGCGAGCGGCGCCTTCATGACCGCGCCGTCGCCCCAATTGTTTTTGAGGGTCCCCTTGTTCGTCCAGTACACGTTCGTGGCATCGACGGCGATGGCGTTCGGGTTTGCCTGTCCCGAGGCGAGCGCCGTCGGTGTGCCACCGCCGAGAGGGACGGTCATCACGGTGCCACCGTTCGAGTTCGTCCAGTACACGTTCGTGGCATCGACGGCGATGGCGCTAGGGGAGGACTGGCCCGAGGCAAGCGTCGTGGGCTTGCCACCGGCGAGCGGCACTTTCATCACCGTGCTGCCCGTGGGACTGGTCCAGTAGATGTTCGTGCCGTCGACAGCGATGCCGAGGGCAATGGTTTGCGCCACCCGTCCCGCAGGGCACACGTTCCCACACGCGCCGCAGTTGGCTGGATCGTTGCTCGTTCCGAGGAGCGAACAACTGGCGCCACCGTCGATTCCGACGCTGGCGCCGCCATCGTTCGATGTTGGTGCCCCGAAGGGTAGGTCGATCGTGAAGGCATCGGGCACAAAGAGCAAGGCATCGGGCGGGTGCGAAAGCAAAACGTCGGGTGGGGACGGAAACACAACGTCGGGTGGGGACGGAAACACAACGTCGGGTGGGGAGGGTAACAAGGCATCTGGCAACTCGCCAGGCACACAGCTTCCGTTGTTGCAGGTCTGTCCGATCACACCACGAGCGTCTGGGGGTTGAGCGTCCGTTGGGATGCTGGCGTTCCCGGTCAAATCGTTGGCGGCCCCGTCCTGAAGCTTCACCTTTCCAGCCGAGGATCTGCAGCCGACCTGCAGAAGAGCTACAGTCAGAGCAACGAAAGGAAGCGACGAACTCGAAAATGCGACGCTCTTGAGCATGTTGCTGGCCTCGCTTGGCCGGCGCGAGGTACAAGCCACCGGCGGTTTGGGTTGGCTAAGAAGCTACGATTTCTGAAACTGAATACGAAGGTTGTGTTTGGGAATCAGGTCGCCACTGGCAGGACGGTAGATTCTTCGTTCGTAGATTCTTCCTCCGTAGATTCTTCGTTTTTCGCGAAGAAGTTTCGCTTTCCACCCCCGCCGCGCCTGCCATCCTACGCCTCCAAAGACAAGCGATCAAATGAGGGTGTCCGTGTTCGGATTGCTCTCGCTGGCTCGCGGAAAATGTCCTCATGCGGGTCGACGGCCGCAGGTCCTCGCGGGGCCCGGGGCGGAGCTCCGCTTTGGTTGCGGCCAAAGGCCGCGGTAGGAATTTGAAGCGGCATTTTCGGATCGGTCTACCACGACGCAGAAGCGCCGATAATGCCCAATCTGTCAACTGCGTCGCACGAGCCACCCTATAACCCGGCGTCTGGTGCTCGAACATGCTCACGCCCGATCCGCCGATTCTCGATGACGAGCAGTGGCCGATCCCACACCTCACGATGGGCGTCGCTCTCCCCTGCCCTACATAGCCGCTTCCACTCACGCAGCTGCGGCGTCGCCAAACAGCGCAGCAGCGTCGTCGGCTCCGAGATGCCTGAGGTAGCGACCGAGCGCCCCTCGGAAGAACTCCGTCCGGCTCTTGATGCCACGAGAACGCCACGCCTCGTCCAGCTTGTCGACGACGGTGGTCTCCATCCGCATGGGCAGGACCTTGAACGTGACGCCCTCACGCCGGGCGTTCTTCCGAGGCCCAACCGGAATGCGCCCCTTCTTCGCCTCGCGGATCTTCCAGATCAGGTAGGACTTGTTGGTCGAGCCCGTGGGGCGACCGACAAGCTCAAGGTAGCGCGCCTGCAGTTCGGGCACGTCCAGCCTGGTCAGCCTTTCGCTGGCGGGACCGTCTTGCCGGCCGGCTCCCTTTGTTGCCGCCTTCGCGCCGGGGGTGCTGGCGTCGTTTGAGGCCGTGGCCTGCATCGCCTCGGTGATCCTGCGAATCAGGAACGTCTTATTCGGGCTGCGGGTCTTCTCGCCCGTCACCTCGGCGTACTTCGCCTGCAGCTCGTTGACCTTCATCTTGCCCAGTTTCGCGGTCTCCTTCTTCGTGCTCATGTGGTCTCCTCTCGTTGGTTGGGCCGGCGAGGAATTTCCCTGCCGGCGCGTCTGCATCAGTTCGCCTTCGTGAGCCCACGGAAGCAGGCCAGGTCGATCGCCCGTGGGTCGCTCGTCACGAAACTCCAGCGTTGGGCCTCCGCGATCCAGGGTTGCACCTCGACGCGGTCATCGGCAGTAACGCCGCCCGCGCCGGCGATCTCGTCGTCATCGCGCAGGCACGAACCGTCCCGGTCGGGGTCGTAGTCGGAAGCCGCCGCTCTCTTCATCACCGCCACGATGCGGACCTTGCAGCCGCGCAGGTAGGGGTGCTTCCGTGGTAGGTCGTCGTGCTGCCTAGAATCTTCGCCATCGCTATCTCCGGGTTTGCGACCGGGTTCGTTCCGATCGATGACCACATACAGCCGTGGGGTGGCGCAGACATCAAGTCGAATACGAGTGAATTCGACCGTGCAAATGCACATCACAAACCCCGGCTGACCGACTTGCCTCGTGGCCGAATCCGAGCGTCTATGTACCCATCATGAGCTTCTACGCCAGCAACATCTCCACGCCACACCGCACCCTGACCGAAAGCGAACAGCGCCGGCTGCTTTCAGTCACCAGCGAACGGCGCGACGGGTACCGCGACCACGTCCTCTACTCGATGGCCCTGGCCACGGGCCTACGTGAGCACGAGCTCGCCGGCCTCGAGGTGGGCGATGTCTTCGAACCGGACGGCAAGGCACGCAAACGAATCCTGCTCCGCGTGTTCAAGCGCAGCAGTGACTCCCCTGCCCAGCAAGACGTCATGGTCCCCGAGGCGCTACGGGCAAAGCTCGAGAAGTTCTGGGGGTGGAAGACCTGGGAGCGCGAAAGCCTCGCACCAAGCGCCCCGCTGTTCGCCAGCAACCGCGGTACACGCATGTCTACACGGCAGCTTCGCCACGGCTTCGCTGTCTGGCAGCGACGGGCGGGATTCGACCGCCATGTGAGCTTCCACGTTTTGCGCCACTCGGCCTGCTCGGCCGTCTACCACAAAACCAAGGACATCCGCCTCACCCAGCGGTTTGCCCGGCATAAGTCGATCTTGACCACAGCGGTCTACTCCCATCCCACCGACGAAGACTTGGTCCGCGCGGTTACCGGGCTGACCTGCTGAATCTAGGCGAGGACGTGCTGTCCAAGCACCCATTGTCCCCGCCAGGGCGCGATTCTGTGGCACTATGGCTTGGCTTCAGATGGCAGAAGGGCAGTCTTTCGCAATCGATCTCGAGCCGTTGGTTCGAGAAAACCGCCCGGCGCTCGTGCGCTACCTTGGGCGTCTCGTAGGCGAGGCGGACGCAGAAGACGTGGCCCAGATCGCCCTCGCGAAGGCCGCCGCCTCGGTGGACGGCTTTCGTGGAGAAGCCAGCCCTCGCAGCTGGTTCTTCCGGATAGCTACCAATGCCGCCCATGATTGGAACCGTAGCCGCCAAGGCGCGATGTCCGACCCACTGCCGGCGGAAGATGAAGAGACGCCCGAAGGCCTTTTTGAGTTAGCGCCCCAGGAGCGACAGCTCGTCCGGGAGCAGATGAGCCGATGTGTCGGCGAAATCCTGGGGCGATTGCCCGAGCCATACCAAACGGTGCTCGCCTTGAGCGACTGCGAAGAGCTCTCCGACCGGGAGATCGCCGAGGTGCTCGGCCTCACCGTGGGAGCCGCGAAGATCCGGCTGCATCGGGCGCGTGCCCGGCTCAAGGAAGAGCTTGAGCGAGAGTGCTCCTTCTATCGCGACACCGAGAACGTCTTGTGTTGTGACAGGAGGCAGCGGGACCCTGCCGAAGAGCGCGCGGGCAAGAAGAAATCTTCTGAGAACGCGTATCGTTTCGACCACGGGCTCCGTCATCAGGTCGAGGGCCGCGCAGATCGCGGCACCTCCGAAAACCTGAAACAGGAGCCATCCGTGACCGTCGAGACACTCCCCACCAAACAGAAACATCTCATCGGAGTTGGCGCAGCGATCGCCGCGGGCTGCGAGCCTTGTACGTCCTCGTTCGTGGCAGCCGCCCACGCTGCCGGAGCCTGCGATAGGGGCGTCAGATTGGCCATCGAAGCGGGCCTGAAAGCGCGAGAGGCGGCCGGCGAGTCGATAGCGATGTTCGCCGACAAAATGTTCGCCAAGCCCGAGATGGACGCTGCCTTTCGGGCCGAGAGGAGGCAGCTCGAAGCGTTAATCGGCGTGGCGGCAGCCGTGGCAAGTAATGCGGCGACGCTTCTCGAGGCGCAGGTGCGCGCCGCGCGGGGGCTGGGAGCGACCGATGAGCAGATCCGTTTCGCCGGCCAGATCGGCGTCACCGCCCGGCGAGGCGCCGAAAAAGAGGCTGACGCCGCTCTCGCGCGCACCCTCGGCGACGTCACCCACGAGAGCTGCCGACCGCCGAAGGATGTTGCCCAGCACTGCGGGGCCGCCGACGGTGGACAGGCTGCACTCTGCGGCTGTTCACAGACGACCCGAATGTGAGCCTAGATCTTCCAGTCGGAAAACGAAGACCATGAAACGGAACCGCAAGCTCCTACTGGCCATTGCCGTTGTTGCTGTCTGCGGAGCCCTCGTCGCGACCTACGATTTCGTCGCCCGCATGCTGCGCATCCCTTTGTATTGTCCCTTTGCAGGGAATGGCTGCGACATCGTCCAGGACAGTCCCTATGCCGTCGTGCTCGGCGTCCCTCTTTCCTTCCTGGGGATCATCGGGTTCGCATCCTATGTGCTGTTCTCGTGCCTGGCCACACGCTCAGGCGCGAACCAGCGTCGGCACGTTGTGATCCTGGCGGTGTCGGGCTCCCTTCAGCTGACCGGCATGGCGTACTTCTCATATATCGAGCTGACCGTCATCCGCGCGGTCTGCTCAATCTGCGTGTTCTCCGCCGCGCTCCACCTTGCGATTGCCGTGCTGATCATCGGTGCAATCCGGAGAGGATCCGCCGAGTCGCGTGCGACATAGCCTCAGGAGTGCGCCACGGGACGAGAGTCGGTTGCCGCCCGGAGCCTGCTGGGGCACGTCGACGGCTGTCCCCGCACAGCTGCGTCCGTCAAGGCGCGCCGCGAATGGAAATCTTCTACCCGTTTACGAACTGGAGAGCTCCTTCGGGATAGCGCGTGCCTGATGCCGCGCCCCCCCCGGAAACTCGTCCCAAGGAAAGCGGCAATTCCGCACCGTGGCACAGATCGCTGAAATTCGGCCGAATTTCGCCAATCGGCCCTCTTGGAATTGCCGCTTTTGAGCAATTCCGGCAATCGACATTGTCCCAGCCCTGATAGCTCGGTTCACACGGGCCAATTCCTCGGGAATTCCGGCAATCCCAACGTCTCTCGCTAGATCCACCGGCTCGGATCGCTGATAGACCCGCGCCTCACAGGGACGCGATGCCGGATCAACGGCAACAACCCGTACCTGGCGGCGTCCCAGCAGTGATTGTGTCGGTCGATGATTTCGGGGAGCACGTCGCCGGTCAGCTTGTCGGTCTTGTAGCTGTAGAGCCGTGCCTCCTGGATCATGTTCTTGCAGCGAGGGTGGATGACGATCTTCTCGAACGACCGGAGGAGGGCAATGCCATCCTCGACCGACTTCGGCCACTTGGTGGCAGCCTCGATGCGAAAGCCTGCGCGCCCCACGTGATTGATGGTCTCGGGGCGCGCGCAATCGGCGCGGATCAGGTATCGCCGCGAGCCCTGCACCGTATCGAATAGCTTGGGTGTATCCACGATGTCGCAACCGACCTTGTAGGCCTCGTGCTCGACATAGAGCCGCTCGTTGTGAACCCACATCTTCAAGAGCACCGTCGGGTCGGTCGAGAACCCCCAGTCGGCGCCGAGGTACGGGCCGGCCCAATTCTCACCCGGGCGCGAGCTCGCGTACACCGGCTCGAAGTCGTCGATGACCCACCGGCCGTTGAAGATCTGAGCATCGCTACGACTCCAGCACCCGCCCTCCCACACATGCGCGTAAGCGTCGGGGTCGGTGCGACGAAGATGCTCGAGCTCGTCCTTCAGGACGTCGGGAAGATCTGGATTGTCTCGCCAGGAGACCATCACCGACTTGCACTTCGGCGGCGGGTTCACGATGAACCGCTGGTAGGTCGGGTCGCTCTCCTGGTCTGGATTGAAGGTGATCCAAATTTCCGAGCCGGACTTGCGGATGGTCGGGATCAGGTTCTCCCAGGAGTTGTCGCTGACGGCTTCGGCCTCCTCAACCCAGCAAACGTCGATTCCCTCGGAGGACTTGAGCGACTTGATGTTGTGCTTGAGGCCCGCAAAGATGAACTCGCTGCCAGTCTGCCTGCACGTGATCGATGTGTTGTGGACGTCGAAGGCCGGCGTGAGCCCCAGCCGATCTATCTGGGTTTCCAGCAAGTGATGGACGGAATCGGCGATCGAACGCTGGAATTCGCGAGCGCACAAAATACGCTGTGGGCGATTGGCTGCTCGCAGGATGAGCGCGTCTGCTACGGTCCAGCTCTTGGCAGATCCACGGCCACCGTACGCGACCTTGTAGCGCCACTCCTCGGTGTGGAAGAAGAGCAGCTTCTCGGGAACTGCGACGTCAACTCCCATCGCTGGCCCCTATCGCCTCGGCCGCCAGCCACCGTGGAACGACTCGTACCTGGGAGGTGGATGCCTCCTCCGGATCATTGGCTGAAGCCCGTACCTGACGGCATCCCAGCAGTGGTCGTGCCCCAGCTTGAGGTCCGGGAGGACGTCGCCCGTGAGCTTGTCCACCTTGTAGCGGTAGAGCCGCGCCTCTTCGGCGGTGTGCTTGCACCGCGGGTGGATCACGATCTTCTCGAAGCCACGGAGGAACGAAATTCCATCTTCGACTGAGTTGCTCCACTTGTCGGCGGCCTCGCAGCGAAACCCGGCGCCGCAGACGTGGTTGATTGTCTCCGGGCGCGAGTTGTCCGCTCGAATGCAATGGGAGCGGGCGCCGGGCACGCGGTCGAACAGCTTCGGCGTGTCCGCGATGTCACAACCAACCTTGTAGGCCTCGTGCTCGATATAGAGACGTGTATCGTGGACCCACATTCTCAGCAGCACCGTGGGGTCGGTCGAGAATCCCCAATCGGCGCCGTAGTAGGGGCCATTCCAGCCTTCAGGCCCAGGCTCGAAGTCATCGAGCACCCACTTGCCGTTGAAGACCTGAGCATCACTCCGGGTCCACGTGCTGCCTTCCCACACGTGCTGATAGGCATCCGGATCTGTCCGCCGCAGATGCTTGAGCTCGGCCTTGAGAACGTCGGGAAGACAAGGGTTATCCCGCCAGCTCACCTGTACGGACTTTGTGCGTGCCGGATCAAACTCTGGCTGGCCAGGAACGAAGCGTCGGTAGGTTGGATCGGCCTCCTGGTCTGGGTTGAACGTCACCCAAATCTCGCTGCCCGGTTTGCGAATGGTCGGGATGAGCACCGACCATGACGAGTCGCTGACTGCCTCGGCCTCCTCGACCCAGCACTTGTCCACGCCCTCCAGCGACTTCAGCGAGGAGATGTTGTGCCTCAGCCCGGCGAAGATGAACTCGCTGCCGGTTGGCTTGCACGTGATGGAGGTGTTGCGAACGTCGAACGCTGGCGCAAGGCCCAGCCGGTCGATCTGGGTCTCGAGCAGGTGGTGAACTGAGTCCGCGATGGAGCGCTGGAATTCGCGCGCGCAGAGAATGCGCTGCGAGCTCTCAACAGCGCAAAGGATGAGCGTGTCGGCGATCGTCCAGCTCTTGGCAGACCCACGACCGCCATAGGCAACCTTGTAGCGCCACGCTTCGTCTCGGAAGAAGAGCAGCTTCTCCGGGATGGCGATCTCAACTTCCATTGCCCTCCGCGGGCATCGGCTTTACTACGAAGCAACTTCGGTCGTCGTCTTCGTCGACCACGGAATCCACGAGTCGTGGGTTCGGACCACGGCCGTTGTCGGGCAAGTAGACGATCACCTTCCTCTGCGGGCTCGTGCTCGAGTGATCGACCTGCAGCGCCTGTGAAGGAAGACCGAGGTCGTAGGCCAGAATCACTCGAACGGCCGCAATCTGGTCCCGCCGGCGCTGGTCAACTGCTGTGGCGTACAACGCGAGCAGGACATTCTCTCGGCGCGTGCGTGGACTCGATGGGTCGGCCTTCGCGCTCAGGTATTCGCGAAATTGCTCAAGTCGCGCTTTTCCAGTCACCCTCGATTGCTCCCTTCATCGCCGGGCGGCGTCTCGATGGGCGTGGTTTCGTCGGCTCCGTCGTCCTTCGGTTTCACCGCGTAGACCCGGATCACGGCGGGAGGCATGCTGCCGTCGGTGTTCGAGTGGTCCACCTGCAGTGCCTGGGCGGGCAGGCCCAAGTCATACGCGAGCAGCACACGCGCAGCTGCAACGTGGTCGCGACGACGGCGATCGATGCTCGTCGTGTAGAGTGCGAGCAGAATGTTTTGCCGTCGAGTGTGGGGACTCGAGGGCTCGGCCTTCCCGCTCAGATACTTCCTCAGCTCGTCGATATTGAACTTGCCGTTGCGCCCCGACGGGTTCCTCACCTCGCCTTTCTGGATTGGCCGCAAGCCAGCGTAGCGAGGGACCAGCGCCTTCGACTCCTCATCAGCCATTGGTGCCCTCGACCTTCACCGCCTTCTTGCCGACGAACTGCTCCCACCTGGCCACGGCGATGTCCACGTACTGGGGCTCGATCTCGATCGCGAACACCCGCCGCCCCAACATCTCGCCGGCGATGATGGTGGTGCCCGAGCCGGAGAATGGCTCGTAGATGGCGTCCCCTCGCCTGCTGTTGTTGCGCATGGGCCGCGCCATGCACTCGACAGGCTTCTGCGTTCCGTGGCCGAAGCCATCGTCCTCGCGGGCCGGGATGTCCCACCGGGTGGACTGCGAACGATCGCCGTTCCAGTGACCGGTGCTGCCTTCGCGTACGCAGTACCAGGCAGGCTCGTGGTGCCAGTGGTAGTCGCCCCTCGAAAGCGCAAACCTGTCCTTGACCCAGATGATCTGGCTGCGCATCTGGAAGCCCACGCTCTCCAGCGACGCCTGCACCTCGGCGGCGTGCAACCCCGCGTGCCAGACGTAGGCCACATCCCCCAGGAACAGCGACCAGGCTTCACGCCAGTCGGCGCGGTCGTCGTTGACCACCTTGCCGAGCTTCTTTTCATTGACGGTGAAACCCGCTCTCTCGCGCCACGAAGGGTCGTACCGAACGCCGTACGGCGGGTCGGTGACCATCAGGTGCGGATTCTCAGTGCCCAGCAGCCGCGCCACGTCCGCAGCCTTCGTCGCGTCCCCGCAGAGCAACCTGTGGTCGCCCAAGATCCACAGGTCGCCCAGCCGCGAAATCGGCTCGGCTGGCGCCTCGGGCACGTCGTCGGGGTCGCACTGCCCTTCTTTGCCCTCCTCAACCGGCCCCAGCTCCGCTTCAAGCTGCGCCACCAGTCTGTCGAGTCCCAGAGCACCGAAGTTGGCGTCGTTCTCAAGGGCGCGAAGTTGGTCGATGGCGGTCTCGCTGAACTCGCCCTGCAAGTGGGGAGAGTTAGCGGCGAGGTTGGCCATCCGCTGCTTGACCGGGTCCCAGCGCACGAAGCGCACCGGGAAACGCTCGCCGGTCTTGGGATGCACGATGTGGCCCCAGTCGCCCTCGCGCACCAGCTCAGTGGCGCCGGCCGCCTTCAGCCCGTCTAGTCGCTGGTGCCCTGATACCAGCTCGCCGGTCTCGTCGTTGAAGACGATGTCCAAGGCGCCGAAGGTCTCCAGCGACACCGCCAGCCCCGCCCTCGCCTCGTCGGACATGGTCCGCGGGTTTGCCGGGTCGGGCGCCAGTATGGCGATCGGCAGCTTGACGCGCTTTTCCTGGACTTTGCCTACGGAGGTTTCGAGGGGGTCCGGATCATGGGTCTGTCCTGCAAGCATCTGTCGTCTCCTCAGGGCGCGATGGCGCCGTCACGGAGGAAACGCGGGCCCGGTCAACGAACTGGGACAGGCCTCGTGACGATTTCGGCGGAGACCGCCGCTGCGAGCATGAGCAAACAGAATGCCGCCGAGAGGACCACGGCCAACCAGCACCAGCCCTTGTCGCCGTTAGTTGCCATAGAGGCACCTCCTGCAGTAGCGCCCGACGTCGGTCACCACGGTGATCCGGACGACCCGACCACAGTCGTCACACCGGTTGCCTTCTCCCCCGCCCTGACCTTCAAGACTTCTGGCAGTTCTGTCAGTGGCCTCTTCCCTATATTCCTCTCCACGCTGGCCAGGACGGCCTCGGCTTCTGTCGGTTCTGTCAGTTGCTTGGGATAAGAAATCCCGTGATGGAGGGGATGAACTGGACAGAAAAGAAGTAAGATATTTCATTACATACTCTTTATCTGGGCCGCGGGAGAGGCTCCCTCTGTTTGGATATTCTTTGGTTCAGGCACTGACAGAACTGACAAAAGGGGTGTCCCCTCCCCGAGCAGACTGGGATGCATCACGTATTCGGCGCGCGGGCGCCCGGAGGTTTCCACGACCCTGTCGATCAGCCACCCGTAGTCGACAAGCATGTTCAGCGCCTCCGACACGACGTCCCGATCGGACAGACCGGTCCATGCAGCTCGATACACGTCGCGCGCCGTGAACGGAGAGCCGAGCTTGCCTGCCTTGAGCTTCGCCAACAGCGACTTGGCGGCCCGCATCTTCTCCGCGGTCACGCACGAATAGACGCGCCTGGCATGCGTCTCAAGGAAATCGCACCACGCTGCCGCACGCTGGGCACATGGCAAGGCAATTGCGCCCGAGCCGCCATCCACGAGATGGAAGATGAGCGACAGGGCGGGCATCAGCTTGCTGTACTTGACCAAGTGAGCCTCCACCGCCGGGTGCTCCTCGCCCTTGCGCAGGCGCCCCATCAGGTCGGCACGCCAACCGTCGAATAGCTCCTGCGCGTCTGGGGTAAACCTGAGATACGGCAGCTCGCCCTCCTCTTCGGTGGCCCCGACCATGGACGGTGTCAGCTGGGCCAGGTGCTGGAACACCTCGAATGCCCGGTTTCGAGCAGGGCTGTCCGGCCAACGGTCTACATTTCGCCATTCCCGGGGTGGGTCCGGGTAGACCATCACCTGGAACCGTTGCATCAGCCCGTCGTCTCCGACTCCTCCGCGGACCGCGGCGCTCAAATACTGCGCCAGCACGCCCGGCTGGATGCCGCCGAAGAGGGATATGCAGACGGCGGGGATGTGTCGGGTTCCCCGTCCGATCCGGTCCTGCGTGTAGCCGTGGGTTCCATCCCAGCCCTCGAGCAGGAATGCTCGGTCGTTCTCATGCCCATCTCGGTCCAGCGTGGCCAACTGGCCGGCCAGCTCGTCTCGATTGAGCAGAACCCCGTTAGGATTCTCGATCAGCAGCTCGCCCAGCTTCTCAATCGTGACGTCGTTGACCATGTAGCGGCGTTCTGTCGGCTTCTCCGGGTCAGCCGCCGCGTTGTACTCCTCGATCAACCCCTCGGTGTCGGCCCCCTTGTCGGCGGACTTCCTCATCCTTCCCTTGACGCTGCTCCGCCGGGCGTCTGCGAGCGCGCACTCGGCTTCGTAGTTTCCAAGCCGCGACTCGTAGTCTCTGGCCGCTTCGGCCATCAAGCGACGCAGAGGGCGTTGGGCTTCGGCGATCGCGGGAGACTTCATCGCGGCAGGCGGCCCGATGATTGCCCCCCAAGGATTGGGCACCACGGTCCAGTCGTCGCAACTCTTCGGCCGTATCGCGCAACGACGTCCCACGAGTGACCCCGCACTTACAATCACGGCAGCCGCCAAGTAGTCGCCAGGGCACTGCAGACGTTCGGCTGTGTCAACCAACCACGGACGCAGCCGGTCCGGCAGCAAACGCTCGTCGAATGCCGGCACGGGCGGCAAGCCATCCGGCAACGGCTCAGGAACCGGCCACGATTCGGTCGACGCGTTCAAGCCCGGGGAGGCCACAGTCACTTCGTGCTTTGCCGTGCGTGGCTTGAGGCTCCCCGCCCGCCACGCGGACTCGACCGTCCGCCGCGCCTCAGCCTCCGGCAAGCCAATCTCCACTGCCGCACGAACAAGATCTTCTCGAACATCACCAATCTCGCCTCCGGAGTGGAGTTGGGACAAGGAAAAGGCGGCCTGGTTCAGCGTGTTGTTGCGTTCGCCCTCGACCGCGGAGCGCAGCTTACCCAGCTCCGACTCGATTGCGACCCGTCCGTAGGGGCTGTCCAAATCGAACCGGGCGACAGGCGGCTTCACCAACGAGATCTCCACGGTCTCTGCCGCCTTCCGCAGCCGTCTGGCCCAGGTGTCGGGCAACTCGGCGGGCTCCACTTCAAGCGGCGATCTGATCCACCTGTACACTCCACCCGACGGGTGGACCGATGGCTCGACCAGGATGTAGCCCTCATGCTTGACATCGACACCTGGGCCGAGGCCGCCGACCAGCGGCCCTTGAGGTGCCCGAAAAATGAGATGCCTGCCACCGTCGGGGCCCCCCGTGGCCGATTCGACCGTCTCGGGTAGCCCACCCAGCTCCTCGAAGAGCCGAGCCATCGTCGCTTCCCCTCCGTGTCGAGGATCCACGTCGATCGCGACCACGCCCGAAGCGCTGCAGGACAGCGCGACGTTGGCGTTCTCCTCCGACGTCCACCACTCGCAGAGCTGCGTCTCGTCCACCGTCGCGTCGTGGAAACCGTGTCCACCGGCAATCGGGACCTTGCTGCCGCCAGCACATGGAAAGACTCGATAGCCCTTCGCAGCAAGCGCAAGTGCAGACTCAAGCAGGGGATTGCCCATGTTCATCGCCTCCTTCTGTCGTTCGCGCTGCAGGGTTCAGGGCCGCTCCACCCTTGAAAAGACGTTGTCCGTAGGCCTTCAACACGGGTCTTCCCCGCGCTCTCGCCAATAGACGACGAAGAGCTGGGTGCCGTCCGCGGCCTCACCCGCCTCTTCGATGTGGAAGTCCCTGCCCGGCTCGATCACGCGTTCGAGCTCCCACCGCCGATACAACCCCGGCAGCCGGAGGTAGGTCTCGCTGCTGCCCATAGTGGATGGATTGCTGCTCATGCTCAGTCCTTTGCATCTGCCAGTCGCAGCAGAGCGACAAGCGCCGGGTGAAGTGCCCGGTTGTCAATCGCACTGCCCAAGCGTGCGTGGGCTCGGCCCCAGGCGCGTGCAAGTGCGATGGCGATCTGTCGAACCAGCTCGTCATCCACACGGCTGTCGCGGAGAAGACACCCCAGAGCCCAGACCACCTCGCTGAACAGCGCACTGCTCGACGGGGCTTCTTGATTGCTGATCATGCGAAGTAAACGCGGTTTCGCTGGGCAGACTGGGACAGTGCCCTCGATGCCTTCTCCAGCTGTTCGCGAATACGCACGACCGCACGCTGGTATCGTTTCCGGGCGGCTTCGTGCCCGATCCCGAGGTAGTCCGCCATCTCGTGCAGGTCGAAGCCGAACAGGGCGACGCCAACGACAAGCTCCGCGTCCGTTCCACAGACTTGGGAGAGCCAATCCCGAACGGCGACAACGTCCCCAGTATCGACAGGGAGCGCTCGTTCTGCCACCGACGGAAGCAACAGGAGGCAAGGCTCCGTGCTGCAAACGACCGGGTCTTCGACGTCGACAGCTTGGGCGTTGTCGCTCCACCGCCGCTTCAGCCGCTCGCGGACATCCCGCTCGACGTTGCGAACTAAGGTCGCCGCCACCCGATTCACACCCGCCAAGTCGATGCGAGCGACCGTGTCTGAGAACACGAAGCTGATCTCCGTGACTAACTCGTCGACCATCCCGGCGAAGTCTCCTTGCCGGTGCCGAAACACGGCGTCCAGCCCGGGCCACAGGCCAAGCCACAGAATGGCCGTCGCGAGCTCGACCTGGACGCCCTTCGCCTGTACCAGATGAACGAGGTTGCGATAGATGCGGTCCTTGCGATCGAGCACCCGACTTAGGTTCTCTGCCTCGTCGACGTCGGTAGTCAGGAACGCTACCAGCGCATCCGAGCCCGAAAACGCCGATAGGTTGGCGTGGTTTCCCCTGATATGGTGAAATTGGACATCAGCTTTCAACGTGGACAAGAATCGGACGAAGGACTGCCTGAGGCCCTCCCAACGTGCGCGCATTGGCGCCCGCCTTTCGGCCGGGCGTCACGCGCCTCCTGGTGGCCACTCTCAGGGCGTCAGGCGCCTCTGGGTTTGTGGTCTAGATCAAGCGCTTCACAGTGCCCCGGCCGCCTCCTTGGGAATCGGGCGGGGGATCTGAGAGTCGCTCAGCTCATTCAAGGTCCGGCAACCGCGACACACGCTAGTTGCAGGGAACCCGACCAGGTACTCGTGGCCGCGGGCGAACCGCAGGTGCAGTCGTCCGTCATGAAGAATGCCCAGGAGCTTCTTGCACCGGGCGCAGCGCCATTCTCTTTCCATCTTCAGCCTCCTTGAGCCGTTGCCGACTCGCGAAGCTCAATTTGGACGATGGCTCTGTACGCCAAGCGGATGCGGTCTGTATGCGGTCTGTATCGATGAGGAAACCGTCGCGGACGGTTACGGCCGCGGCGCAAAGATAAGCGCGAAGGTCACGTTCGCGTCGGGATCGAAGCGATAGGTCGCTTGATTGTCGGCGATGTCCGTCTTGAACAACGACCACCTGTTGCCCGAACCAAGATCGACGGCTTGGCGGGCCCGCTGGAAAATCTGCTTTCCCGATACACCGTCCTCCGACGGCCCGTCGGTGGCGGGATCGAAGTTGGACCGGTGGTCTGCCGCGGCGCGAATCATCCTGAAGTGAGAGGCCTTCACGCGGGTCTGTTGCTTGCGGTCCCTGCCGCGTCCCTTGGTGACCGACATCGTCATCTCGTTGGCAAAGATGTCGTATTGGCCGGCGATCGCGACCAAGCGATCGTACGCGGCTTGCTCAAGGTCGTGCCACTGGGCGCTGCCGCCGCCGGAGCGAATCAGTGCGCGAGCGACGATCGACGGCGCGGTCGCTAGCGGCCCGGGGCCGTGCCGACCGATAGCGTCGAAGAGTTTCAGCGGATCGACCAACGCCGTCAGGCCACCGTCGGCGCCAAGGTCGATGGCGTCGACGAGTGCCACCACAGCCGCTCCGACGGTCGCCATGCTGCGCTTGGTCTCCTCGCTGATGAACCTCTCGGTAGGCACGAGCACGGCGAAGGTCCGCCCCTCGGCCTGCGCCCTCAAGGCATCCAGGCATTCAGTGTAGTCGCGCTCGTTGCAGCGAACGGCCAAGTAGATCGTATGTCTGATGCCGGCATCGGGGACGAACGAGCCGACGCGGAGGACATGTCGGTGCCCGGGAAGAGATTCGACGGCGGCACAGATCTGCAGCGCCCTGGCAAGAACCGCGCAGAGGTCCTCGGGCACAACGGCAAGGAAGTCGAGGTCAGCTCTCCCAAGAAGCAGGTTGGAGCACTCGGGTGGCGTATTGCCACAGATGGCCTCGTACCGACCTTCCTGAAGCTCGACGACTTGTCTGGGGCAGCCTTCACCGCCGGGTTTCGGACACGGGTACCTATCTGCGACGCGTTGATACTTCAGAACGCCAGCGGCCTCCAAGGGGCCCACCACTTCGTTGCCAAGCAGTTCGCCGAGTCGCCGTCGAGGCCCACCGAGGGGGAAGTTCGTCTCCAGCTCAGCCCAGAAGGCAGCAAGCCTTGAAGCCATCCGCTACCCAACCTTGAGAAAGCCGTTCGTCCTCATGAATGCCTCGGTGACGACGCCATCGCGGTCACGATCGTACACTGCCACCCGCGGTGGACGCAGCTCAAGTTTACGGCCGCGCCCCCCCGCCTTGTACTTGACCACCATTCCGGCGCGAACAATTGTCCCCTGCTGAAAGTTGGGTTGGCCGTATCGGGCTGCAGCTTCAATGAGATCATGGGCCTTCGAGACTTGTGCGAAGCCCTCGTCGTTGTCGACGGCAATGGAAATCTCGGTTAGCCGAACCGATTCAATACCAGGAACCACCGCCAGCGCCGCCTTACCATTGCGCAGCGGGTCCAGGGTATAGATTTCTCCGCCTGGAAAGTATTCCGGGTCGCCGAAGAGAACCTTGCCAAACGTCCTCCGGTAGAGATCCCGCTCACCGACCGACTGTGCGTTCACTTTCAGCACGCCGCTACCGGTGTCGTAAATCACCGAGTCGTGTTTCTGCGGCCGCAACCCAGTTCTTCCACGTTCAAGCATTCTGTTGAGACAAGGTTCCACCCGGAACGGTCTTCCGTGTGTGATCTGGAACATGACCTCCTGCCCCTTCTGGTACACATAAATTTCGCATGCTCGACTGCGGTCCTTGGCCTCGAACCAAGGGGCCATCTCGCTCTCCATCACCGTCGTCTTTTCCTTGGCGAGCTCCAAGGTCAGGTTCTCCCTCTGACGAGCCTGATACTCTTCGTAGTTCCTCACCTTTCGGCACTGCATCTTGTCGTGGCATATGGTGAGTATCCGAGGATGGGCAAGGTGAACCGCGATTGCGAACTCACCGGCTGTTAGATCCTGACCAACGATCCCATCCAGGCTGAGGCTCTGTTTTTCGGCCTCCTCCAGAATCAGGTCACGCCCGTCGTCTTCTGCCAGATCATCCAGAACATAAAGGTCATTCAGCAGCTTCGGTGGGAAGTCCCCATCAGAGGTCGTAAACGCATCGAGCAGCATTTTGTCGAAGGCGTTGTCATTTCCGAGGTGGCCGACATCTAGCCCCAGAGCAGCGAAATAGGCCGTGTAGGGAAAGAGAAGCTTCGACATGAAACGTGGCTTGTCGATTCTCTGGATGAAATCCATATCACTGAAGTTCTTTAGCGCGCTTCTTCTCATGTGGAATGCCTCGACTAGCTGGCCAGTGCCTCTGCACAGCAACACTCGGGTCAGAGCTTCCCTCACGCTGGTGGCCGGCCGGATTGTCGACAACACAGCCCCGGAAGCCTCAGTAGGTCTGCAGGTGATGTCTTTTCTAGACTACAGTGTCCCTTTTGACCGCTGCGAGCGCCACAGTCAACAGGAAATGACAAAATGGCACACAAAGAAGGTGTCCCATTTCGCCTAATCCGACCGCGTTTCCCGCTTAGATGCTAACAACGACAATTGGGGCAGGCCAGCTAGACCATCAACAACAGGCCGTCACATCGACCAGGACTGCTTCGGAGGCCGCCAAATCGGGATACAAAGAGCAGGTTATCGATGTCCTGGCCACCGCCATCGTTGATCTCCTGCTCAAAGAACGATCGCGTGTCCGAGGTAAACATGAAGCCACAACCTGTTGAATTGAGAGCGATTCATGACTTGCCTTCATCGAGAGTCGACGCGTTCATAGACACCGGCGACGGCAGAAATCGCGGTCGCGACGGAGACATCGACATGCACACCAAAGCGCAGCTGAGGCAGGACCGCGCCGCCATGGCCACGGTCTCCCAGCAACTGGCCTCACTCGAAAGCATGACGGTGGGCGAGCTAGCCGAGAAGTTCCGCGAGGTCTTTGGCTTCCCGACCAAAACCCGCAACAAGCCCTACTTGCGCAAGCGGGTTGCCTGGCAAATCCAAGCGCTGGCCGAAGGCGGACTATCGCCCCGCGCGCTGGCCAAGATCGAGGAGTTGGCGCCGCTGGCACCAGTTCGCTGGCGGCCCGACATGACGGCATTCACCGGTGCAGGCCCCCTGCCCCGAACCCGCGACCCACGCCTGCCCATGCCGGGTACGGTCCTCGTCCGCACCCACAAGGGCGTCGAGCATCAGGTGTCGATCCTCGCCGACGGCTTCGAATACCAAGGCCAGCGACACGCCAGCCTGTCTCAAATCGCCCGGCTGATCACCGGCACCCCATGGAACGGCTTCCTCTTCTTCGGCCTCCAACGCCGCACTCGAGCCTGCCAACCCGAGGAGGCACGTGGATGAGCAAACGCCGACAATCCACGACTACGCCGTCCGCGCTCACGGAGACCAAGCGGTGCGCCATCTACACCCGCAAGTCGACCACCGCCGGCCTGGAGCAGGATTTCAACTCCCTGGATGCCCAGCGCGAGGCCTGCGAGCAGTACATCCGAAGCCAGGCATCCCTCGGGTGGCAGATAATCCCGGAGGCATACGACGACGGCGGGTTCAGCGGCGCCAACGTGCAGCGGCCAGCATTCCAACGCCTGATGCAGGACGTGGAGGCCGGCAAGATCGACATCGTTGTCGTCTACAAGGTCGACAGGCTGAGCCGCTCCCTGCTGGACTTCGCCAAGCTGATGGATCGTTTCAACCGCATGAACGTCGCATTCGTCAGCGTGACCCAGAATTTCTCGACGGCCGATGCCATGGGCAGGCTCACCTTGAACGTGCTGATGAGCTTCGCCGAGTTCGAGCGTGAGATGATCGCCGAACGCACGCGTGACAAGATGGCCGCCGCCCGCCGAAAGGGAAAGTGGACCGGCGGGCCCCCACCCCTCGGGTACAACGTCGTCGACCGCAAGCTGGTCGTCAACGAAGCCGAGGCCGCCCTCGTGCGCCGGCTCTTCGACCTGTACTTGGACCTGCGCTCGGCAGTCTCTGTCGCCCGAACGCTCAATGCCGAATGCCGCACCACCAAGCATCGGGTGTCGGCCAACGGGACCAGCCGCGGTGCCCGCAAATGGGACAAGCAGTCCGTTCTGCACGTCCTCCGCAATCCCATCCCGGCCGGCCTCGTGCCCTGCCATGACGAGGTCCACGAAGGTCAGCACCAGGCCATCATCGATCAGGTCACCTACCGCCGGGTCCAGAGCCTGCTGGATGAGCGCCGTGGGCAGAGCACGCGCCACGGCCGCAATCCCGACTACGTCCTGACCGGCATCATCCACTGCGCCCTCTGCGGCTCAGCATATGCGCCCGGGTCAACGCGCAAGGGCAACCGCGAGTATCGCTACTATCGCTGCTCCAAACGCGACAAGGGAGGCATCGCCGCCTGCCCAGCCGGTCCCCTACCCGCTCAGGCAATTGAGGGCTTTGTCGTGGAGCGCGTCCGCGATGCCTTGGCCGACGGCAAGCTGGCAGCCGACGTCACCCGGACCGTGAAGGAACGCCTGGCCGGCGAACGCACCGCCCTCCTGGCCGAACGCCGCGACCTGCCTTCCAAGATCGCCGCCCTTTCCAGCGAGGGCAAGCGCCTGGTCGATTCAGTCAGTAACGTCAATGGCGCCGGCCAGCGGCTACTCGACGCCAAGCTTCAGGAGGTCGGAGACCAACTCGGGCGGCTCGAAGCACGCCTCCGCGAGGTCGAGCACCGCCTCTCGCTCCTGGACGCCTGCGAGGTCGAAGCCGGATGGGTCGAGCGGTGCCTCGCCAGTTTCGAAAAGGTCTGGGACACCCTCAGCGCCCAGAACCGAGGACGGTTGGTCCGCGCCGTCATCGAGCGGGTCGAAGTCGACGAGCCCAAGGGCGACGTGCGAGCCTTCATCGCCGACCTGGGGTCCATGCCCGAGATGACGACCGTCGCCAAGGCCAGCGCATGAGCGCTCCAGCTCTGCTCCCCAGCGCTGGCACGGTGGTCACCGGCAGGCTCCACGGCGTACGCAAGGGCCACACGAAGAGGTTTGTCGATGCACCACCGACGGCGCCCGAGCCGGTTCGCCGCCCCGCACGCGTAGCCATCATGTTGGCGCTGGCACACAAGATTCAGCAGGCGATCGATCGTGGTGTCGTCCGTGACCGGGCAGAGGTGGCGCGGAGGCTCGGGCTCACGCGGGCGAGAGTGACACAGCTGCTCGCCCTGCCCCTGCTCGCGCCGGACATTCAAGAGACAATCCTGTTTGCCGAGGCGACTGACGGGAAAGAGCCGATGGCAGAGCGGCAGCTGCGATGCATCACCAAGACCGCAGATTGGACCGCGCAGCGGGTGCCAGCCCGCCCGGGCCACTGATCTCCGAACTCGGTCTGGAGCATCCTGCCGCCAACATTCAAGTTACGGTGCGAGTTGCCTTGGTTCGACGAAACCGATCACCTGCCAGTCGCCTATTCACCCGTCGCATCAACCTGCGTGGCCTATGGTTGATCCGGTCACGAAAGCGAATCTCGGACCAACACACCATCAGCAGTCTTACGTGGCCTCCCCGAAGCATCACACCTCCCCCTACATCTTGTAGACTGGCCCTTGTTTCGCCATGCCCCAGCTTCATCTATAGTCGTCACGTGCTCCGAAGCCGTCTCTCCAGCCTCCTTAACCCGCTTCTTATCGCACCTTGGAGTGCCTAGTGACATCCTCCTTCGGTATTTCTCTCAAAATTCTCGTTTTTGGCCCCAATCCCTCTGCCACAGCCAGTTCCGGCTATCTCGGCGATCTCTTGCGCAAGCGAAACGAGATCCGGGACGCCCTCCAGTCTGATGGCCACACCGCCGTATTTCCTGAGGACCTTGGTTCCATTCCCGATCCTGCGTTGAACGGCAACGCATGGCTCTGGGAGCGGCAGCTCGTTCTCGACTACGACATGGTTGTAAACCTTGTTGCGAGTCCAGGAACGATAGCCGAGTTGCCCCTCTTTGAACACACGCCAATCACGGCAAAAGCCGCGTTCTTCTTCGATGAGGCCCAGCAAGGTGGGTTGACTTTCCAGTACGCTCAGACCCTTGAAGCACGTGGCGCTACTCTCCACACGTACAAGTATCCCGACGACCTCACCATGTGTTGCTTGCTCAAGCACATTCGCCAGATGGTATGGAAAATCCGCGTAGCGAAGTTCCTTGTGCCCTAGGACCGAACATGAGCACTGACGTACTACAAAACACCAATCGGCTCCTCTCTGATGCCCAACCCATTCTCGACCTGCTTGAAGCGGTAGACCTGCCGACTCTCCGAGATACCACCGATGTTGACTGGCCCAACAGCCGTCTTATCCGCTGCCATCCCCAACTACTCCAAATACTGCTAAGTAAGGAACTCGTTCATCCATCTCCACAGGATGCTCTGGTTTTCGAAGGCCGCGGTCGGGCCTTCCTAGGAAAACTCCTACTGGACATTGAGGGGCAGCTCGACCGCACTGCGATGGTCGCTGACCGATACACCATCTCCAACCGCCTCGCATCGGGAAAGAACTCGATCGCCTATCGTGCTCACGACACAAAACTCGGTCGAGAAACAGTCCTGAAGTTCTTCCGTCCAGGCAGAGGCGAGGGCATAATAGCCGCCATTCCCCAACTTGGTCCTATTCACGGAGATCAGGTCCTCGTAACCCCCCTGGACATCCTGCTTCATCCCATACACGACTATCACGGGCACCCCGTTCCTCTCAACGTACTTCTCTTCCCATACGTCGCTGGCGTCACGCTCCGCCAGTACCTTCAAGACCAGCGCAACTGCAGCCCGCTTGTCATTCTCGCCTTCATTGAACAGACATGCACTGCGATGCGCCTTCTCCACTCAGCGGGTCTGACCCACGGTGACCTCCACCCCAACAACGTGCTCGTCACAACCGATACAGATGGAAGAGCTGCCTTCCGAATAATCGATATCTCCCACGGCGCCGATATCCCTAGCGACTATGAATGTCCGGCAAGCGACCTTGAAGGTTTCCGCCACATTCTGGGCCTCGCCCTTGAAGACATTCAAAGACACCTTCCTCACATTTCGCTGCGACGCCACCTCGGAGCCAGATTGTTTATACTGGTCGAGCACATTCTAACCACGCCTCATCTCACTTTTGATCAAATCCATCACGAAATTCAGAAGGCCGACCGCTTTGCCGACTTCACCCGGCGACGCCAGGCGTTTGTCGACTCAAAATTCCGCGCGCCAAACAACTTTGGGCTACTCCGCTTTGAAGAACTCCGTGACCCAGACATTGCCCTACGCTTGTTTTGCCCCTACCCCACCCTCTTTCAGAGACTGTCCGAGTTTGGCAGCACTGCCCTATTCGGCCACCGAGGGACAGGCAAGTCGACCTATCTCGCGGCAATGAACTTTTTCCCCGAGGCCACCGCAAATGTTCCTGAAGCAAATCCTCGGGACAGCTTCGGAATCCTCTTCTCCTGCCGCCAGGGCGAGTTCCGCAAATTCAGCGCGAAAGCACTGGAAGACCCGGCCGCCGTCAAGCTGATGAAAGACATTCTCATTGCCAAGATCATCCGGAAGACTCTTTCGTCTATATCAGCCGGTGTCGCTCGGAGGAGGCTCGCAGAGCCTCGGACAATAGCACCGATCGCTGAAGTGTTGCGACCACGGGTTCAGCGCGGTCAAGGCATTATGCTCTCTCATCAACTCTCCGAACTCGATTCGCTGACTGCGCTCATGATGCACGCTGAGGCTACCGCGATCGATGCCTTCTTTGGCGAGGAGATTCCGTATCTCGAGAGCGAGGTCCTTGACGAACAGACACTTCTCGCATTCTTCGAAGCTATTCGCGCCTCTTGTAATGACCTCAGTCAAAGTCGCTTTGCGGTTCTGTTCGATGATGCTGGAAGGCCCAATGTCCCACCAATTGCGCAAGCCGCCATCTGCGATCTCATGGCAAGCACGAACACGATCTACTGTGTAAAGATTTCTGCAGAAAAGCGAACGTTCGAATTCCTAACATCATACGGCAAGGCGATAGAGAGAGTACACGACGTTCGGGTCTATACGATTTCCGACTATTTCAACCTCGGTGGAGGCTTCGCCACCGAAGCCAAGGGTGTCGAAGACTACTTTCGCTCCTTGGTGAATCGACGACTGGAGGTGTGCGGCTTCAAGACAAACGACATAATTGCGTATCTTGGTGAGCCGCGCATGAAGCCGGCCGAAATAGTGCGCCGACTGGCCAATCACGGGCTCGGAGATCCAGAGTATTCTGGATGGCACGTTGTCTGGAAGATCGCCGACCGCACGATGCGACACCTACTCGAGATGATAAACGCGATCTTCGAGGAATCCCGCACACTACCCACAACAGAGCCTGCCCTTATCCCGCGGGGACTTCAATCACGGCAGATACTCCGCTTTTCGAAGGAGAAGTTGCGCAGCCTCATGTTCATTCCCGGCACGATTAGCATTCGCGGTCGCCCCCGTCCGCTCGGCAAGACACTCTATCACTTCGCGGCCAGCTATGGCAAAGTCGCAAGTGAATACCTAAGGAAGTCCGGTCCACGACCGCGCAACGACGCACGAGGCTCCAAATTGGACGAACGTCTGGCTATTGAGATAGACGATACGCTCGCCTTGGGCCCGGACGGACAGCGAATGCTGGACTGTCTGATCCGATTCGCGATCCTGGATGACGAAAAATTTGTGACCGCTCGAGATGATAGGACACGAAAACCGATCTATGCATTTAACAAGGTCTACTGTCCCGGACTTCGCATGAGCTTCCGCCGTCACACTCATTGGCGACTTTCGTCCCAACGCTTTGAGAGGTTCCTGCTGGATCCGACGGAATTCCTCCGACACGACGACGCGATCGACAAGGCCTTCCGAGCCGATCAGACGGAGTTTGACTTCTGATGGCCAACCGATATGCCAAGTCTGCCCTTGAGTTGCCTGGAGCACAGATGGACGAGCTCCTCCGGGAGGCTGATGCGTTCATATGCGCGGCCGGTTTCGAGGAGAGAGCTCGACGGGTTCCATTACTCGCGTCTGTTAGGCAGAATCCGGTGGTAATTGCGTTCAAGAATGGCCCGAGGGAAAATGACGCATCTTTCGCGGCAATGAAGTCGCGCTTCAGCGACACGCCGGGTTTCGAGGTCTGTGAACTAGACCTGGCAAATCCAGGCGGTTTCGAGTTCAGCTTTGAGCGCTCGTTGCGAAAGTTGAACAACCTGAACTACGGGCGCGTCCTGCTTGACATCTCAGGGTTACCCAACTTTGCAATCTGTATAGCCACGATGAAGGTTCGAGCCGTGCTGCCTTTCGCGAGACTTACGCTTCTATATACCGAGGCAGAAGACTATTTCCCTCGGAGAGCGGACTTTGCCACCATGAAACATCGGGCCATGAGAGACAAGACCATTCTCTTTCCCAATTATATGAGTGACAAAGCTGTTAGCACCTTCATTCCGCCTATGTTTTCCGGCGTTACCCTCGGCCGGAACGATACCTGCCTTGTGGCCTTCGTCGGTTACGAGCCCCATCGCACCAATTGCGTGGTTGATGCGGCCAATCCGAGCAGATTAGTGATGGTCTACGGCGAACCGGAGCGCGAGGACCTGAAATGGCGAATCGAGCTTTCAAAAATCATGCACGCTCGTCTGGATCGCCAGTTTACAAAGACCGAGGAGGTGACGTCTGCGTCAGAGGTAGATCCGAGTCTAAACCTGTTGCTTGAGTACTATGGCTATCTGTACGACGACTGTGTGATATCGGTTTGTCCAAGCAATAGTAAGCTTCAGGCGGTGGCTGCAGCTCTCGCGTGGGAGACGTACCCCGACATCCAGCTTTGTTTTGCGGTTCCTGCGACCTACCTGGCCAAGAGCTTTTCGAGCAGATTCCGCTCTACATTCGTGGTTGAGCTCGGGCGTCCACCGCAGACCAGGCGATTTCTGGGATAGGGCGCGTGGATGTGTGGACATGTAGTGGGCAGATCTGTCGGCATGGACTCTGTTTTCAAGCGGCGTCACACGCAACCGGCATCAAAAGCTGGGCAGCCTCAGGCGACAGTCCGGAGAAGGCGGCGTTAAAGATGCCAACGGAGGAAGGCCTCAGCTATCAGCCGTCGGGAGCCAAGGAATGACTCTCACACGGCCGTCCAGGATCGAGATCCCACACCATGGTTCGTGCCCTTCAGTTCACCAAACACCGCTGAACTGGAAGAACGGCTACGTAGATGTCGAACTGTTTGCTGGGGCCGGGGGACTTTCCCTTGGGCTCGCCGCTGCTGGCCTTCCGCCCGACCATTTGTATGAACTCGACAAACACTGCTGCTCGACCCTGAGACACAACGCGCAACAGACGAACCCGAGCATCGTCGGCGAGATCCACCAGGAGGACGTCTCCACAGTCGATTGGTCGACCATCACGAAACCCGTCCGGCTCTTGTCCGGCGGACCACCATGTCAGCCATTCAGTTTGGGCGGTAGGCATCTGGCCGACCGCGACGGCCGGAACCAGTTCCCCGCGACATTGCGGGCAATTCGAGCACTGCGCCCCGCCGCGGTGCTTCTCGAAAACGTTCCCGGGCTCGCGCGCGAACCCTTCCGGCCGTATCTCGACTACATCATCCGGCAGCTACAGTGCCCGTCGCTCGCCCCGCAGCCGAAGGAACTCTGGGACGATCACGATCGTCGCCTTCGGAAGCGTATGCGATCGAGCGACTACTTGTCTGAGTACCACGTTACATGCACGTCACTCAACGCCGCAGATTTCGGGGTGGCACAGGCGCGAGTACGAGTCGTCTTCATAGCCACTCGGTCGGATTTGACTCCGCCGGTCCCGCCCCGCCCCACGCATAGCCGAGCCGCCCTTATCCGATATCAGCAGAGCGGCGAGTACTGGGCCCACCGCAAGCTTCCCTTTAAGAGACGAACTGTGTGGCCGCGACGCGTTCACGGTGAGAGCAACGGACTTGGCATCGACTACCTGCCCTGGATCTCCGTTCGCGACGCTTTGGATGGACTGCCCGTTCCGCCGGCAGACGATGCCGGGGACAACCACTGGCTGATACCGGGAGCAAGGCTCTACCCTCGACACTCTGGTAGCGAACTAGACTGGCCCGCGAAGACAATCAAGGCGGGTGTTCACGGAGTGGCCGGCGGCGAAAATGTGCTTGTCCTCGACGGACGACGACATCGCTACTTCACTTTGCGAGAGATGGCTCGCCTGCAGGGTTTTCCCGATACCTATTGCTTCACCGGTCCGAGGTCACGGATCATTGGCCAGATAGGAAATGCCGTACCGTACGAGCTGGCGCGCGTTCTTGGACGCCAGCTTTGGAATGCCCTTAGGAACCTAACGCAACACTCTGTCGCGCCAGGGGTGGTTCGACACGGCGCCAATTCCGAAAAACGGGTTAGGACATGACAGCGAGTCCAAACGTCCAAACAGCTCGACTTTCAGCCGGACCTGCGCTCCACTATGCTTTGGTCGACAACGGGCGAGGTGCCCCTCGCCCGTGCTTCGCGGACCGCCAACCTGTTGAACGAAGCCGCTCCACGGCCGCACGGAGAAAGTGTTCATTCTTGTGGCCAGCAGCAGGCCATGTCGCATGGAGGTATTAACCAGCGCTCTCTACCCGTTAACCGCTCTCTGACGCTCTCTCCCCAAAACGGCGGCCAGAGAGCACTCTCGGCAGCGGAAATCCGGGTTTGCGCGCCGACCAGTGATCTCTGCGAAAAGGCCCGTCCCGGCCGCGATGGACCGGACACGCGCAAGACCCTGCAGAAACAGGCCCATCAGCGCGCTGCCAGAATCGCCGTCTCGCAGCCCCAGTTAACCGCCCTGCCCCACCCAGGTTGGTGCGGGCAGCGGTGTGGCTCCGGAGGAGAGACTCGAACTCCCGACCCGGCGGTTAACAGCCGCCTGCTCTGCCGACTGAGCTACTCCGGAATGCGAAGGCGATGATTATGAGAAAGGACGCCCTCACGTCAAGGACCTACAGCACTTTTCGTCATTTTGTTGCCCCGGGCTCGGGCGGACCTGCCGCGGCAGGTGCGGACGGCACGGGGCCGGCCGGGGGCTTCCACTTCAAGATTCGGGCGGCGTTCTCGAAGTAAAGCTTGCGCAAGACCGACTCGGGCAGTCCGATGCCGTCGATCTTCCACCGGCCTTGGATGGGGGTCGGCGACTCGAACGCGTGGTCGCTAGTCTCGAAATAGCGCCAGGTCGACTGGAAAAAACGGCGCTCGTCGGCGACGGTCGGCGGCAGGCTTCCGTTCGACCCGTACATCATATCGTCTTGCGTCGGGCCGACGCCGAGGTCGGTGCCGAACAGGATGCGGTCCTGGTACCTCTCGAAGAACTTCCGCATCTTGACTGGATCTCGCCGCCCGATTTCCGGCACGCGCGCCGCCGTATCGATGAACAGGTTCGGGTACTTGTCGAGCATCTGCCCGACGCGGTCAGGATCCTCCGGGTCGTTGCCGAAATGCACGCCGATGAAAATGGTCTTGGGGTGCCGGGCCACGCGGTGCTCGAACTCGGCATACAGCTCGGCCCACGACGGCACCGGCTGGCCAAAGAACGACCACTCGGGATGTGCGCGCAACTCGTCGAAGCGCTCGTTCCTTTCGTCGGCGGGTTGCCAAAACGCCTTGGGATCGCCGGTGTGAATTGCCACCGGCATGTCCAGTCTGCCGGCTTCCTCAAACAGCGGATCGAGGCCTGGATCGTCGACGGCAAGCAGCTTCTCACCACCGGGCGCGGGATAGCCGAGGCCGAGGCCTTTGAATATCTTGAGGCCGATGGCGCCCATGTCTTTCGCCACGCTCAGCTCCTCGGCTAGGGCGGTGCCGTAGTCGGATCGGGTTCGCACCGCTTTGGCGAAGTTCACGTTGGCAAACACGGCGATACGCCCGCCCGAAGCGCGCGCCATCGCAAGTTGCGTCTCCAGCACGTGGTGCGGGGGGCCTGGGTAGCCGCCCGACAGGTTCACCATGCCGTCGATACCCCACTGACTCATCACCGCAAACGCTCGATCGAGCGCGTCGGGACTTATGTGCGTGTGCACGTCGACGCGCGGGAACCGCAAGACCCCTTTCGCCTGCGCCGCCTCTTGTTTCGGGTTGGGTGCCGCCTTGCCCCCGGCACCTAACCGCTTGCAACCGCATGGGGCGGCCAGGGCCGACACGCCGATGATCGCCACCGCGACCCGCGCGCCAGCCCACCCCCTGGCCCGCATGGCGCTATTCCTTGGCCTTGCCGTGATCGTCGAACGTCGGCGCGGGCTTAACCGCGGGCTTGTCCGCCGCCGGCGTCGCGGCCGGTTTGGCGGGCTCGGCTTTGGCAGGTTCGGCCTTGGCAGGCTCGGGCTTCGCCGCCACGGGTTCAGGCTTGGCCGACTCCTTCGCGACCGGCTTGCCGGCCTCGCTGGCCCCGACAACTTCGGGCTTTGCTGGGACAGGCTCGGCCTTCTTTTCGGGTTTTGCTTCCGTGGGCGCCGCTGCGGCCGTCGGCTGCTTTGCCCTCTTCAGGCTCGCGGTGACGGTCAACACCCGTTCCTCGCCCTTCTTGGCCCAGTTGTCGGATGGACCCACCAGACGCTCGTAGGTCTCGTAGCCTTCCTTGCGAATCGTCACGGCGAAGGTCTTGGAGGGCTCCAGGATCCGCCGCTCGCACGGCGTCCGACTGAAGTATTCGCCGTCGATCAGCACCTCGGCGGAAATCGGCGCGGATCTCACCACGATGCGGAACGGCTCCTCGTCCGAGCTGGTGCGCGACTTCTCCTCGCCCTTGGCCTTGGCTCCAGACTTCGCCGGCGACTTGCCCGACGGTGACTCCTCCTTGGCGGCGACCTTCTCCCCGGCAGGCTTCTCCGCCGCGGTCTTCTCGCCCGCGTTCTCCACCTCTTTCTTGCCCGCCTTCTCCCCTGACAGTTCGGGCGCCTTCTTCTCGACCCTTTCCGCAACCACCGGCTTCCCCTCTTCCGCCGCTGGTTTCGCGGGCGCGGCCACTGGCGCGGCCGCGGGCGCCGCCGGCGGAGGCACAGCAGGGATCTCGGCAGCAGGCGGCGCGCTCGTCACCGGCGCCACGGTCTGCGCCTGATCCTGCCACGGCTTGGTCTTCACCAAGTACACGGCCACGAACGCCGCAGCCGCAGCCACCACCGCGATAATCGCCACGGGCTTGAACGAGCTCTTGGGCTTGAGCGACGGAACGCGGCCCCTGCCAGGCGGGCGTTCGTCGAAGCTGGTTTCGAGCCCCGTTCCCAGATCCAACGGCTGGGGGGCTACCGGCTCCGGCATCGGCGCGCCGGATGTCACGACCTCCTCGGTCCTCTCCGGCACGGTCTCCTCGATGGGCACGCCTGCCGACAACTCTTGCAGGACCTCTTCCATCGGCGCAGCACTTTCGGCCGCTCCTTCGCTCTTGCCGGCGTTCAGATCGAAGGGTGCACGCACGCTGGGCTCGGGTTGGCTGGCCGCAGCCAAAGCGGGTGCCAGCTTCTCCCCGGGCATCTCCGCGGTGGGCTCTGAAACCTCGAATCCCTCGGGCGGTGGGCCGCTCTTGGTGATCGGCGCCTCGGATGCGCCAGTGGCGATGTCATCGAGCAGGGACTGCGGCACCGCATCTTCCGAAGTCTTGGTCTCCGCCCGCTTGCCCTCCTCGGCGGCCTGGGCTTCCCTTAGATAGTAGTCGAGCGGTTTGTCACTGACCTCGGTCTTGCCGCCGTCGGAGAATTCGCCCGAGTCGGTCGACACAGACAGCGATTGAAAAAGTGCGGCCATCGGCGACGGCGCAGGCTCCGGCGCGTGCGGTGCGGCGGGCGCCGCCGGCTGGGCTGGCTTGACCACGACGGCGGGCGCCGGTCGAGTGGTGGCGAAATTCGCTGAGCCAGGCTCGACCTTGGGTGCGGCTTCCGCCGGCTTCGTCGCCTCGGGTGACGGCGAAACCCGCGCCGGCGCAGCCACGAAGGCGGTCGGCGGATAGGGCGTGGCGGAGGCCTTGCCTTCCTGACGTGCCTTCTCAACCAGGATCATCTGGTGGGTGTGCTGGCTGTCCGGGGTCAGCTTGTCGAAGCGCAGCCCCATGCCAGGGACGTTGTTGGCGCGGGCCGGGTCGCTTTCACGAACCCACGCCACGGTGCCGATGCCCGATAGCAGGGGTGCGCCGTCCCCCAGGGTGAAGTCAAACTGGAGGGTAGTACCCACCTCCACGGGCTGTTTGGTGCGAATGAAGATTCCACCGGGGCTCACATCGGCGCCGTATCGCCCGATGAATTCATCCAGCGACGCGCTCTTGAATCTGATGCGTAGTGTGATCGCGTTGCTTTCCGTGCTTGACGGCTGGTCCATATCGATTTTCCCTTGGGCCGAAGTCGAGGTTACGCTTGTCGTGAGAATGCTTCAAATATTGATTCACCGCGAGTGCCCGACGACGGCACGCAGGGTTCGGTTCGTTTTCGCCTCGCTGGCAGCGCTCTTGGTGATCATACTCCCATCTGCGGCCGAGTCACGCGGGGCGACTCCGCCGAGCGCTGCATTTTTACACGTAAGGCACGCCGCTGTCGCTTCCGATTCGCAGGCAGCCTCGGCAGCGGGAGTTGAAATGCTCAAGGCCGGCGGCAATGCCGCTGACGCCGCCTGCGCGACCGCACTTGCCCTTGGCGTCATCAATCCGTTTGCATCGGGGTTGGGCGGCGGCGGCTTCGCGGTGGTACACCTTGCGACAGCAGGCGAGGACACCGTGCTCGATTTTCGCGAGACTGCCCCTGCGCACCTGCGGCCCCAGCGCCAGTCTTCGGTCATTCCCAAGCAAAGCGGGCTTTCCGTGGGCGTTCCGAGCGAGCCTCGCGGCCTGGCCGAGCTGGTGAGGCGCTTCGGGGTGCTTCCGTTCTCACGCTGTATCGATCCGGCCTTGCGGCTGGCTCGCGGCTTTGCGGTCACCCCGTGGCTGGCGGCGCAGCTTCGCGAAGAAATCGAGCGCGATCCGGCGACCGGGCCTGACCTCGTGGCGAGGCTTTTCGGTGTTGATCGGCAAAAGGCGGCAGCCTTCGAGGTAGGCGATCGGGTTGCCCGCCCTGCCCTGGCCAAGACGCTTGAGCTGCTCCGGCGACAGGGCGTCGATGCCTATTACCAAGGCGATGTGGCCCAGGCCATCGTCGACGCCGTGACCACGGCGGGCGGCGTGCTGACCTTGGACGACCTGTCGGGCTACGCGCCGGTTGTGCGTGCGCCACTGGTGCGCGACTTTCTCGGCAGGCAGGTAATCACCGTTCCGCCGCCGTCGGCCGGGGGAACGATTATCGCAGAAGCACTTGGCATCCTTGCCGACCGAGTGGACGCCATGAGGCAGGCAGGTCCGGAATCGGCGGATAGCCTTCACCTGGTGGCCGAGGCGCTCAAGAACGGCTTCGCGGATCGGGCACGTTTTCTCGGCGACCCGGCCTTCGCCCTGCTCCCGATGAAACACCTCTTGGACCCCGACTATCACCGCCAGCTCGGCGCGCGCATCAAGCTCGAGCATGTCCTTGTCCACGACGCGTACGGTACGCCAAGCCCGACTCCACCGGCGCCGGCGCGGGACGCAGGCACCGCCAACATTTCGGTCATCGATAAAGCCGGCAATGCGGTCGCCCTTACCACCACCATCAACTTGGCCTTCGGGTCGCGCATTGTGGCGGGCGATACCGGCATCCTGCTGAACGACGAGATGGACGACTTCACGGCCCCGCAGGGCGAACAGGACGTCTTCGCCATCGCGGGCAGTACCGCCAACTTCCCCGCGCCCGGCAAGCGCCCGCTGTCATCCATGGCGCCAGTCATTGTTGTCGGCAAAAGAGGCGTGGAGCTGGTGGCCGGAGCCGCAGGCGGACCACGCATCGCTTCCACGACGCTCCAGATTCTCCTCGACGTACTGGTCTTCGGCCTCGACGCGAGGCAGGCCATTACGGCGCCGCGCATTCACCACCAGTGGGAGCCGGACGTCCTGGTCTACGAGTCTGCCCTTCCCGCGCAAACGGTCAGGGCCCTCGTGGGCAAGGGACATCACTGTCAATCGGCCCCCGATCTGGCCAAGGCCAACGCCATCGTGCGCGAACCCAAAGGCCTGTTTGCCGCGGCCGATCCGCGCTCGGGAGGCATGGCTGCCGGGTATTGAGAATCGCGGCCGGAACGCGCCCGCAAAAACGCGCTTCACTCGTTGACGGGCGGCTCCGTTCGCGTGTAGGGTTTGCCCCCAAAAGCCATGACGTTGACCATTCAGTCTCCCACGTCCGGCGAACCAGGCTCGGCCCAGCCGGTCACCACGTTGCTCGGCAAGGGCAGCGAATTCGAGGGCAAGCTGTCGTTCGAAGGCACGGTGCGTGTCGACGGCAAGCTGACCGGCGAGATCTTCACCGACGATGTCTTGATCGTCGGCGAGGGCGCCGAGGTCAACGCAGAGGTCACGGTCGGCTCCATCGTCGTCCAGGGCACGGTGCGCGGCAACATCACCGCGAAGCGCTCGGTAGAAATCCACAGCCCGGGCCGGGTACGCGGCAACATCAACACGCCCTCGCTCTTTATTGAAAAGGGCGTCTTCTTCGACGGCCACTGCCAGATGGACGCCACCGACGCCACGGCCGAAGCCGCCCCCGCCCCCCGTCACAAGAAATCTCCCCCGAGCTCGGCCAACGCCAACAACAGCTCGAACAACTCGACCACTTAGCCCGAGTGTTGTCTGCCGTGAATGCGTCTGCTTCTTTCGTCAAAGCGACCAGCATAGCTCTCGCTTCCGCCGCGCAGGCCCCGGAAGCGCAGCTGCTGGATTTGGATGGCACCGTCTTCATCATGCTCGGGATCTTCCTGGTCCTGCTGCTTATCCTGTGGCAGTTCCTGTGGAAACCCTATCTGCACGTGCGCGACGAGCGTGTGACGCGAACCGACGGCGCGCGCGCGAAGGCGGCCGAGCTGGAAAGCGAAGCCGCCGCGCGTCTGGCTCGCGTTGAAGCGGCACTGGCCGAAGCCCGGCGCAGCGGCAATGCCGAGACGGCCAAGCTGCGACAAGAAGCCCAGCTCAAGGAACAGCAGATGGTCGCCGAGGCTCAGGAGGCTGCTCGCAAAATGCTCGCTGAAGCGCGCGCCAAGCTGGACGCAAGCCTTGCCACCGAGAAGTCGAATCTGCAGGCCGAAACCGGTCTGATTGCGCGCCAAATCGCCGAGAAGGCTCTGGGCCGGAGGCTGGCGTCATGAGGTCGCTCGTGCACGGGCTGGTCATCGCGGCGACCCTGGGCGCGGGATTGACCGCCGCCCTCGCCCAAGACGACGAGCTGGCACAGCCGGCCCAGAAGGAAGCAGCACCGGCCCAACCCGAAGCGGCCCAAGCCGAAGCGGCCAACGCCGAGGCTCCAGCGGATGGGTCGGGGAAGCGAAAGCATCACCACCACCACCGCAACCGCTACACGGAGTACTGGGAACACCGCGCCGCCCTGGAGTCGGCTGTCCAGGGCAGTGCCCCCGAAGCAGGGGCTGCCGGGACTCCTGCCGCGCCTGCGGCTGCCAAGCTGCCGGCGGAGACGCCGCCTGCACCTGCCAAGCTGCCGGCGGAGCCATCGCCTGTGCCTGCGCACGTTGCTGAAGTTCACGCCCCGGCGCCGGAAATCGATGCCGGTATCGATGGTGGCATCGACGGTGGCCTGGATGCCCAACCAGCCATCGCGGCGGTTCATGAACCGCCTGCCCCGGCACACGAGCACGCTCTACCGGCCTCGGCGACCGAGCGTGGCGCGGCCCACGGCGAATCTGCGGAACATGGTGAGCACGCCGGATTCAAGGTCAGCACCTTCGTCCTGCAGCTCATCAACTTCGGGGTTCTGCTCTTCCTCCTCATCTACTTCGGCGGCAGGGCGATGAACAAATCGCTGCGCGCGCGGCACGAACAGCTCAAAGGCGAGCTGGCCGAGGCGGCGCGACTGCGCGATGAGGCCAAGCAGAAGGTCGACGCGCAAGAGCGCAGACTGGCCGACCTGGAGAAGGAGCTCTCGGCCTTGCGAGCGTCGATGCGCCAGGACGCCGCGCGCGAGCAGGCCCGCTTACTGGAAGGTGCGCAGGAACGCGCCAAGAAGATTCAGGAAGAAATGCGCTTCCAACTCGACCAACAGGTGAAAGAGGCCGAGATGCTCTTGCGCGCGGAGGTGGCAAACGCATCGGTCAAGCTGGCCGAGGCCCTGGTGAGCAAGGCAGTCGACACGCAGGATGAACGTCGACTGGCGCAGGAATTCGTGGCCGGATTCGACAGCCCGACGGCGGGAGGGGCCCGCTGATGGCCGCCCTGGGTGGATCGGTTGCGCGTCGGTACGCCAAGGCGATCTTCGCCATCGGCGAGGCGAGCGGTTTGTTTGAATTGATTGGCCGTCAGCTCAACGAATTGGCCGAGCTGTGGCGGGATTCGCCCGAGCTGCGCCAGACGCTAGAGAATCCGGTCTTCAAGCAGTCGCAGAAGCGATCGGTCTTGCAGGGACTGCTTCCCCGCGTCGCGCCCGCGCGCCAGGTACAAAGCCTGGCCCTGCTGCTGCTTGAGCGCGGCCGCATCGCCGCCCTGCCGGCCATCGCCAGGGCCTACGAGGAAATGTGCGACGCGAAGCTGGGCCGGGTACGCGCGCGGGTTCGCTCGGCGCGCCCGCTCGACATCGCCAGCGAGACCGAAATCCGCAAGGCCATCGAACGGCAAACCGGCAAGCGAGTCATCATGACCACCGAGGTGGATCCCGCGCTCCTCGGCGGTGTGGTCGCCTACGTGGCGGGCATGGTACTGGACGGCAGCGTGGCTTCGCGGCTCGAAAACATCAAGAATCGATTACTTAACTAGGGTGACATCAGCGCCCAGAGATCATTTCGCCAAATTCTGAAGGGACCAAGATGCAGATTCGCGCTGAAGAAATCAGTCAGATCATCCGCAAGGAGATCGAGGGCTTCGACCAGAAGGTCGCGGTGGCCGAAACCGGGACCGTGCTTGAGACCGGCGACGGCATCGCCCGCGTGTACGGCCTTGAAAACGCCATGGCCGGCGAGCTCTTGGACTTCGGCAAGAACGTCGTCGGCTTGGTGCTGAATCTGGAAGAGGACAACGTCGGCGTCGCGTTGCTCGGCGATTTCGAGACCATCCGCGAAGGCGACGTGGTCAAGCGCACCGGCAAGATCGCGCAGGTGCCGGTGGGCGACGCGCTCATCGGCCGCGTGGTCAACGCGCTCGGCATCCCCATCGACGGCAAAGGCCCCATCGAGGCCAAAGAATCGCGCAAGATCGAAATCAAGGCCCCCGGCATCATCTCGCGCAAGGGCGTCCACGAGCCGGTGCAGACCGGCATCAAGGCCATCGACTCGACCATTCCCATCGGCCGCGGCCAGCGCGAGCTGATCATCGGCGACCGACAGACCGGTAAGACCGCCATCGCGGTGGACACCATCATCAATCAGAAGGGCCAGAACATGTACTGCTTCTACGTGGCCATCGGCCAGAAGCAGTCGACGGTGGCCTCGGTGGTGGACAAGCTGCGCGAGCGCGGCGCCATGGAGTACACGACGGTCGTGTCCGCTACCGCGTCCGACGCAGCGCCGCTGCAGTACATCGCACCCTACACCGGCGTGACCATGGGCGAGTACTACCGCGACAGTGGGCGCCACGCGCTCATCATCTATGATGACCTGTCCAAGCAAGCGGTGGCGTACCGCCAGCTTTCGCTCCTACTCCGCCGTCCGCCGGGCCGCGAAGCCTTCCCAGGCGATGTGTTCTACCTCCACTCGCGCCTGCTCGAGCGCGCGGCCAAGCTGTCCGACGCCAAGGGCGCAGGATCCCTGACCGCGTTGCCGGTCATCGAGACCCAGGCGGGCGACGTGTCGGCGTACATTCCCACCAACGTCATCTCGATCACCGACGGACAGATCTTCCTGGAAGGCGATTTGTTCTACTCCGGTCAGCGACCGGCGTTGAACGTCGGCATCTCGGTCAGCCGCGTCGGCGGCGCAGCCCAAATTGCGGCCATGAAGAAAGTCGCCGGCAAGCTACGCCTGGAGTTGGCGCAGTACCGAGCGCTTGCCGCCTTTGCACAGTTCGGTTCCGACCTCGACAAAGCGACCCAGCAACAACTCGCGCGCGGCGCCCGCATCACCGAGCTTTTGAAGCAGGGCCAATACGTGCCACTGCCGGTGGAGAAGCAGGTCCTGATCCTGTTCGCCGCCACCAACGGCTTCGTGGACGCGTACCCGGTGGACGTGTTGGGCCGCTACGAGAAGGAGCTGTACGCTTTCGTCGACAGCAAGAAGGCGGACGTAATGAACGAGATCGCGAAGAAGGGCACCGACGGCAAGGCGTTCGATGGCCTGGCTGAGAAGATGCGCGCCATCCTCACCGAGTTCGCCAAAGTCTTCAACCCGCAGGCCCAATAACCAGGCACAGTCATGCCCTCGCTCAAGGCAGTCCGGCTCCGGATCGCGTCGGTAAAATCGACGCAAAAGATCACCAGCGCCATGAAGATGGTGGCCGCGGCGAAGCTTCGTCGCAGCCAGGACGCGATCATCGCCGCCCGCCCGTACGCCAAGAGCATGGCCGACATCACGGCCGAGATCGCCGCGCACGCGGGCGCCGAAGACCACCCGTTGCTCGAACGCCGGACGGGGAAGCGCATCGCCCTGGTCGTCGTCACATCCGACCGCGGGCTTTGCGGCGGCTTCAATTCCAACCTGTGCCGAACCGCGCAGCGCTACGCCGAAGAAGAGACCAAGGCCGGCGAAATCGAAGACTGTCGCTTCGAGGTCGTGGGCCGCAAGGGCCGCGACTATTTCCGCCGCCGCAAGCTGAACCTGACCCGCGACCTGCCGGGGGCCGCCGCCGACAGTGCGGTTGCGCGTGCCAAGGAAGTCGCCGCCGCCGTCACTGAGGAATTCTTGAGCGGCGCGGTCGACAGCGTGTGGTTGGTCTACAACCAATTCCGCTCGGTGGTTTCGCAAAAGCCGGTGGTCGAGGCACTGCTGCCGGTCGCATCGGTGCCCGCCGGCGGCGACGCGACGTCGTCCGAGTTTCTTTTCGAGCCGGGCAAGGGCGAGATCCTGGACTACATCCTGCCCATGTACATCGAAACCCAGATTCATCGCGCGCTTCTCGAATCCATCGCGTCCGAATTCGGCGCTCGCATGACCGCCATGGAAAACGCCACCAAGAGCGCCAAGGAAATGATCGACCGGTTGACCCTTCAGTACAACCGCGCCCGCCAGGCCTCCATCACCAAGGAGCTGATGGAAATCGTCGGCGGTGCAGAGGCACTTAAAGGCTAGCCAAGGACCAGAGAAGCCCCCTAGAGGTTTGAAACCATGAGCAACGATATGAGCACACAGACAGGCAGAATCGTACAGGTCATCGGACCAGTCGTGGACGTCGAGTTCGGCGCAGGCGGTCTGCCCGAGATCAACCTCGCGCTTTCGATCAGCAACCCGTCCATCGACAACCAGCCGGACAACCTCATCGTCGAGGTTGCGCAACACCTGGGCGAACGCACCGTGCGTTGCGTGGCCATGGACACCACCGACGGCCTGGTGCGCGGGATGCAGGTGAAGAACACCGGCGCGCCCATCAGCATGCCGGTCGGCAAAGAAGTCCTGGGCCGCATCGTCAACGTGATCGGCAAGCCGGTCGATGAGCGTGGCCCGCTCGGCGCCACGCATTTCCTGCCCATCCACCGCACGGCGCCCAAGTTCGTCGACCAGTCGGTGAAGATCGAGATGTTCGAAACCGGCATCAAAGTCGTCGACCTGCTCGCTCCCTACCGCCGCGGCGGCAAAATTGGCCTCTTCGGTGGTGCTGGCGTGGGCAAGACCGTCGTCATCCTCGAGCTCATCAACAACGTGGCCAAGAAGCACGGCGGTTACTCGGTGTTCGCCGGCGTCGGCGAGCGTACCCGAGAGGGCCGCGACCTCTACGACGAAATGACCCACAGCAAGCTGTCCACCGGCGAGCCGGTCATCTCCAAGGCCGCGCTCATCTACGGCCAGATGAACGAGCCGCCGGGTGCCCGTATGCGCGTGGGTCTGTCGGCGCTCACCGTCGCCGAATACTTCCGCGATGAAGAAGGTCAAGACGTAATGCTCTTCATCGACAACATCTTCCGCTTCACGCAAGCGGGCTCGGAAGTGTCGGCGCTCCTCGGCCGCATTCCTTCGGCCGTCGGTTACCAGCCGACTCTGTCGACGGAAATGGGCATTCTGCAAGAGCGCATCACCTCCACCAACAAGGGGTCGATCACCTCGGTGCAGGCCATCTACGTGCCCGCCGACGACTTGACCGACCCGGCGCCCGCCACGGCGTTCGCCCACTTGGACGCCACCACCGTGCTTTCACGCGACATCGCGGCCATCGGCATCTACCCGGCAGTAGACCCGCTCGACTCGACCTCGACGATTCTTTCGCCAGACGTGGTTGGGGCGGAACACTACGCGGTCGCGCGCCAGGTGCAGAAAATCCTCCAGCGCTACAAGGAGCTGCAGGACATCATCGCTATCCTCGGCATGGACGAGCTTTCCGAGGACGACAAGCTAAGCGTGTCGCGCGCGCGCAAAATCCAGCGCTTCCTGTCCCAGCCCTTCCACGTGGCCGAGACCTTCACCGGCCAGCAGGGCAAGTACGTCGAGATCAAAGACACCGTGCGCGGCTTCAAAGAGATCATCGACGGCAAGTGCGATGACATCCCCGAGCAGGCGTTCTTCATGATGGGCGGCATCGAGGACGTGCGCGCCCGCGCCGAAAAGATGTCCAAGGAAGGCTAAGAGGGTTACGCCCCGATGCACCTGACAGTCACAACCCCGCGCGGCTACTTGGTTCAGGCCGAGGTCGACGAAGTGGTCGCGCCCGGTGTTCTGGGCGAGTTCGGCATCCTGCCCGGGCACATCCCCTTCATGTCGGTGCTGAAGCCGGGCGTGCTGGTTTATCGGCTGAAGGATGGCCTCAAATACCTGGCGGTGGGCGACGGGATTCTGCAGGTCGCGCGGGTCAGCGACGGCGACAAGGTCGAAGTGCTGGTCAATCGCGGCGAGCACGGCAAAGACGTGAACCGCGAATCCGCGCACAAGGAGCTCTCCGACGCCGACGCCGATCTGGCCAAGAGCAAAGCCGAAAGCGCCGCCGAGCTCAAGCCGATGCAAGACCGCCGCGCGTGGGCCGCCGCGCAGGTGGAAGCTGCCGACAAGTCCGGGGCGCACTAGCGGAATCAAGCCGAGCGGGTGCTCCGCAGTCGGCTCGCGTCGCGCTACGGTCCAAGCTCGACCGCGATGGTTGCTGTTGACGGCAGATCGAAGTCGACCGTGCTGCAGGACACGTCATCGGAGCCAATGCCTTGCGAAGGCGTGCAACGACCCGATTCGGTGCTGCCTCGCATGGCGCAGAACTCGCCAGTGTAGTGGCCGGGCGGGACGCACAGTCGCGGGCCCCGGCATACCTCTGCGCCGCAGGTCCCGTTGCCCCAATAGGACCCGTCCCAGTCGTAGCTGACGCCCGCGGCAGGAAGCGGGTTGATGCCAGGGCAGGAGTGACAGATCGGCTTCACGTCGCAGGCATCGCAAAACGGTGTGCAATTCGGCGTCGCGATGTCGTCCGCCGTCACCTGGGTAGAGCCGGAGGTGAAGACAATCTTTTGGATCCAGTAGCATCCGTAGGTGCAGAAGGAACCCGGGTCGACGCCTGCCGCCGCGATGATCTGGAAAGAGAGGGCTGATCCGCAAGATTCAGCAGACCCGGTGTCGATGGAGCTGCCCGCGGAAGTGTCTGCGGCCCCGAGGACACCCAGGTCTCGGGCGTCATCGTTGGCGCCCTCGGAAGCTGCCGCAGCATCGACCACGGCTGAGCGCATCGGCGCCGTCGTTGAGCCACCGCAGCTCACGGCGAAAAGCGCTGAGACGACAACTCCATTTCGGCGTGCGTTCATTGCGAGCCCCGGGGCGGGTAGACCAAAGTCTACATCGGTTTGGGCGCCCGTGGCTCGCCTAGCGTGTGATCGTCGTCATGCAAGCTCTCTATTGAATCACGCTAGGCTACTCGGGATCCTTGATGAAGTGGACGTTGTTGTCGCTGAAGGCTCCCGAGACGCTTCCACTTGCGATCCCGCTGGAAATGAACATATCGAACGAGACCATTGGTGGTGTAATTAGCCTTCCATACCGTGGATCGCTCTGATCGGCGACGGGATCTATGTACGCCGCGCACCCACTGGCGTCGCAGATGCAAGTCTCTTCCAAACAGAGCCAGAGTTTTCCGCAATCGAACTGGATGGGCGTTGGGTCCACAGGGGGGAAAACAAGGCAGTAGTTGCTGTTGATGTCAAACGACCCGGTCCCATTGGGAACACACGCGGGAGAGCCATCACTGGACGGCGGCTGCAACTCACACCACCCGGTCCATGGTTCATTTCCCTTGATCGAAAAGCGTAGTCGCTCACCCGCCAAGTTCGCGCCGAATACCGTGAAGGGAAATCCTTCCAGCCAAGGTAACTGCAGCCATCGAGGATCCCCGGGGAGGAGCCCGGCCGGGTACCCGATATTCGGATCGGTTGCGGGGGGCGGCGGCGTTCCTACGCCGAAAACCACGTGGCCAAACATGGTCCCAAAGGCGTCAGCCTCAAAGGTCAGCTTGATCGTATCCGAGCCGGAAACGAACTGATAATTCTCGATGTAGCCGGTCCAGGACCCGACCAGGCTCGCCAGATTGGGATCCTGTGCATCTGCGGACGCGCCAGGAGCCGACGCATCCACGCTCGGCAACATGCGGGCGTCCACCCAGCCCGACCTCGGTGCGACGTCCAACTTCCCGCCGCCGTCCGACGTGACGATGTCTCCGAGGGAATGATCGTTGTTGCAAGCCAAAGAGAAGGCAACCAGCGCTATTCCGAGAAGTCTGTATCGCATGTCGTTTCCTCCATGACTCGCTTGTGAGGCGAGCGGGTACGGATCTTTCAACGAAGTTTGGCGGCGAGCGCGGCTTGGGCTTGTTCGACGAAGCGGCCGCGCGGAAAAAAGGCAACGTAGCTCTCGAAGTCGCGGCGAGCTCCTTCCCAATCGCCGCTCTTCGCACGACAGATGGCGCGACCGTAGAGCGCGCGGTCGTTGATCGAATCGGTCTGGCCCGAGGCTGACAGGAGCTGGTCGAAGTCGTGCAGTGCCGCCGTGTATCTGCCCCTGTCTGCGCGCAATTCGGCCCGCGCCACCAGCATTTCGCGGTCCACTCCCTTGCCGGTCAGATGCTGCGCATCGAGAAGAGACAGGGCCTCGCGGTTGCGCCCGAGCTTGAGCAGGGCCTCGATGCGGGTGGCGGTCGCTTCGGGCGCCAGGGCTCCTGCGCCGAAGTCAACCCGGTGCTGGTCAAGAATAGCCAAGGCCTGCGCAGGCTGGCCGTCCTGCCTTAGCTTGGCGATGGCTTTCGCGAGCAAGCGCGACTCGCGTGCCAGCGCTGACGGACCCGCCGGCGGTGCAAAAGCTGGGATGCCCGAGGCCGGAGGCGAAGCCCGTGTGGGTGGCTCGACGGGCGGCACGGCGTAAAACAACCGCTCGACAGGTGGCAATGCCGGAGCCGCTTGCGGCAGCGGCGATGCAACCGGCCTGGGCTGCTCGACGGGTGGCGCGAGCTCGGTCGACCCCAACAAAGGCGGGGATTCCCTTGCAGCGAGGGGCTGATTGGACGGCGTCACCGAAGGCGGCCGGCGGATCCCGGATGGCGACTTGGGTGCTGCCGGCGTCGCTGCGGCCGAGGGTGGCATCGACGGCAGGACTACCGCGGGGACATCCTGTGCCTCCGACGGCATCGCGGGCTGGTCCGGACTTGCCCGGTTCCCCGATGTGCGCCGAGCTGGCTGGTGCAAGCCGACGGACCCAGTCGACTGGATCTCACTCGGCGGTTGCGGCGTCTTGTAGAGCACGTGCATGACCGATGCGTAGAGCGCCCCGCCCAGCAGCATCAACGCCGCAGCGACGGCCAGTTGGCGCAGAATGCGCCTCGCGCGGCGGCTGGCTGCTGTCGCCCGGGCCCGCTCACTCCTGTGCAAGCGCGCGTGGATCTCCGCCAGCTTCCGCTCCCCGATGGGACTGTACCCGGCCGCTGACCGGAAGAGAGCGCCCGCCACGGCGTCATCTCCGCTGCCGGTTGCCTGCGCCGTCCAACGGTTACGAATCGGGGTCCGCTCATCCGTGCTTCTCATGGCTCTCTTTCCATGTCTCGCTTCATTTCCGCAAGAAATCGCGCCCGCGCCCTGTGCAGGTGCACCCAGACCGTCGCTGGCTTCAGCCCGGTCAGCGCCGCGATCTCCTCGCCGGACATGTCTTCCAGCTCGAACAGAATCAGGACCGTGCGGTACTTGTCTGGCATCCGGTCGAGGATGCGATACACCACCTCGGCCGACTGCCGCCGCTCCAATGCGTCGAGCGGCGTGGGCTGCGTCGGCGAAAACACGCTCTCAATCTCCGCGGATCGCGCAAGCGAAAACCAGCGCCGAAAGCGGTCCCTGCGCCGCCCGTCGAGCGCGACCCTCTCCGTGATTCGATAGAGCCACGTGGTCACCTTGGCGTCGCCGCGGAATTCCGAAAGTCGCCGCCCGGCCACCAGGAAGATCTCGTGCACCAGATCCTCCACGTCGGCGCCAGGCCCCGCCAAGCGGCTCGCCCAGCGCGCCACCGTGGGCGCATGCGCGCGATAGAGCGCGTCCAGGTCCGAGGCGGCGGCCACGCCGTCAGACATGGGATCGCTGTCCGAGCTCGGCAGAGTCATGGTGGCGCTGTCTTGTGCGTCGACGCCCGCCGGACCTTTCAGCGAAATCGACCGAAGCTAGCCCCGACGGCGATTTGTACTTCCAGGTGCGGCAGTTGGCCAACTGTGCCCTGGCTTCCGCCCTGGTTTCCGAGGGTTAGCCGGTCTTGCCCCGGATAGTCGAAAAGGTCGACGGCGAACCACAGCGCGCCCTTGTTCCAGGTCCAAAGGCCGCGCAGACCCACCGAAAGACCGAGCTGCAACCCGGTATCCGACGCTGGACGGCTAAGCCCCGTGCCCTGCACGGCAAGCAATGCGAACACGGCGTCCCCGTGAATATCCAAGGCCAACGCCCCGCCGCGCAGGCGCAGGTCGGGCCCTAGCGACAACGCCGGGCGCATCCAGTGAGCGTCGATTGAGGGCGATGCACTGGTGGACTGGGTGTGGTTGGTCGCGACGGAAAAGGCGGCCTCGATGCCCAGCGGAATCACAAGGGGAAACGCCGCCCCTGCCAGCTTGGCGCCGAACACCGCCTCGCCCCCGACGACGGAGGTCAGCGGACCGATCCCCGCATCGAACGCGAGCGGTCGTCTTACCTCGACCTTTGCCGGAACCGCCGCCACGACCGGGGGTGATGCCGGTGGTGGCGTCTCGATCTTGGGCGCTGCCAGCGCCGGGCTGAATTCCGCCTCCCACGCGGCCACAATCACGGCAACCGCTTCGGCGAGCTCATCGCAAGGGGCAGCCCGTTCGAGCCGCCGCTCGGCCAGAAGCTCGCCGTCCGCGCCGAGCAGCTCGATGTTCACGAATCCCTCGCCCGATGAGAGGTTCACGCGGTTTGCATGCTCGGCCGTTCCAACGCCGCTTCGATTGCCCAGCGACGAAAGATGCTGGCTGACTTCCGCGGGGCGCGGGCACGTACTGTCGCCCTGGACGTCCAGCAGCCCCAGCCAAAGCACAAACAATGACGGCGCCACACGGCCAATCTGGCACGAGACGCCGGTTCAAGTCTACCCGCCCGTGCAAGTGTATCACCGCCGCTTGGACAGTGGAATCGACCGTGCGCGTAGTGACCGTACGCACAGCAATCAGAACGCAGGCCGAGTCAGTCGCTAATCACCGGCAAGTTGCTGGAGGTGGAACCGCGGCGGCGCACCAGCGGTCGGCCAAGGGCGTCCACCAGCGCAAGGATCTCGGGCAGTCGCTGCTGCAGCTCTGTCTGGTCCTTGACTGGCAGGAAGCGACCGTCTGTGCCGTGGCGTTCGACCACCAGGAATTGCGTGGGAAGCAGGCTGGTAATCTGACCCAGCAGGCGTTCTGCTTGAATGGCGTCGCGACCGTCGACCTTCCTTCGCACGACAAACCATTCCAAGTCGATATCGCGATCAATGGCCTCGGCGTCGAGGATGAATGTGTTGGTATTGAGGAACGGGACCTGGGCGCTGTCGAAGCCAATGGGAAGTCGGAACTCCTCGACGATCTCAAGGTGTCCCTCGACTCGCACTGGAATGCCGCCACGGTCGCTCGGTTCTTTGCGGGTCACTTCGACCGTGACGCCTTTTCCGCCGCGGCAGTGCACGCCGAGCACGCGCGGATCGAGCGAGGCCGCCAAATTGTCGAGGTTCGATACCAGAAGCATGCGCCCGCCCGCCCGACGAAAATCTGCGAGCGCGCCAGAGGCCCGCAGCGTAGAGAGCAAGTCACCGTGGCCAGTGGCCGAAAGCGACGGCTTGCCAAGCGCATCGTGAAAGGGTGCCCCGGCCGGGGTCATGCGCATCGTCACTGACTGTTCCAGGATCCGTATCGGATTCCGCGCCACAATCAGCTCCCTGGTCGCGCCGCGGATCTCGTCGCTGGTCGAAAGGCTGGTCAAAAGAAAGATCGGCACCGTCGCATTGGCTGCCGATGCTGCCGCCTGGATGTCGCCCAGCTTGAGGCGCAGAAACGAATTGCCCAGCATGAGCTCCACGACCGACTTCACCAGGCCGCCAAAGCGGGTCTCCAGCCCGCCCGCCAGCACCACCACGCCCACCTCCCCGCGGGCCAGGGCACCGAGCCCAATCTGCGCCAGCTCTTTGCCGACGGCCGAGTCGCGCGAGGGCAGCTCGACCAAATCCTCCGGCCGCGGCGCCGCCACTCGGCCGGCAAGCCGTGCGCCGCTCTCCCACGTTCCGGCCGCCATGGCCGCGCACAGTCTTTCGAGGACCGCGGCTTCGAAGCGAAATCGCTTCAGGAGATCCGCAGTCGTTTCATCTCGGTTTGTCATCCGTGGAACCTGCTAGTTGGATGCTTTGGGAACCGGCGGGTTGCGGGGGGAGGCCCCGCCGCATCTGAATAGGCTTGCGAAGATTCGTCGCGCCGCCGAAAATGCCACGGGTTGTCGACTGGAGAGCCAAATCTCATGACCTTCTGCAAATACTGCCCTCTCCTTCTTGCATCACTACTCGTCGCCGGGACCGCCTGGGGTAAGGACGTTGACCGCAGACAAAACGCCGCCCGAGCGGCATGTCTGTCGGGAGACTACGGCAAGGGGGTTGCGATTCTGTCCGAGCTTTTCGTGGAAACCAGGGATGCGGATCTCATCTACAACCAGGGTCGCTGCTTCGAGCAGAACCATCGCTATGAGGATGCCATTGCCCGCTTTCAGGAATTCTTGCGAGTTGGCAAGAAGCTGAGCAAGGCCGACAAGACCGACGTCCAGAAGCACATCGCGGATTGTCAGGGCCTGCTGGAGAAGCAAACGCCCGCCGCGTCCGAAGATACGACCGCTGGTGGGAAGACCAGCAAGGAAGCCAGGGAGCGCGCGGCCAGGAAGGCGTGCCTGACCGGCGATCCCGCGGCGGGCGTCGCGATTCTGACCGACCTGTACCTGGATACCAAAGACCCGACGCACCTCTTTAACCAAGGCCGCTGCTTCGAGCAGAACCGCCGCTACGAGGACGCCATCGGCCGCTTTCGCGAGTATTTGGAGAAGGCGAAGAACCTCAGCGCCCAGGACACGGCGGATACGCACAGGCACATCGCCAACTGCGAATCGTATTTGCGACAAGCGCCGGTGGAAAAAGCGGTACAGCCCGAAGCACCAGGTCTGGCGGCGGAAAAAACACCCGTACAGGAACGCAAGCCGATGCAGACCGTGGAGGTTTCAGCGCCCCCCAGCAGTGGCCGACCAGGCGGTGGGCTAAGAACGGCCGGGGCCGTGATCGGGGCCGTGGGTGTGGCGGGAGTGGTGGCCGGCCTCATCCTGAATCTTGAGGTCAACAGCATGTCGAGCGACTTGGAGGCAAACTGGAATTCCGGCAAGAACTCGACCCGACAGACCTACAAGACCGCAGGCTGGGCCGCCTACGGCGCCGGTGCCGCGTGCGTGGTTGGGGGAGCGGTTCTTTACTATCTCGGCTGGAGGAGCGGGGAGCGTGGAACGTCGGTCGTTCCGGCAGTTGGTCCTGACATGGCCGCAGCTTTGCTGGTGGGGGTATTCTGATGCGTCGGGGATTCTGCCTTCGACCTTGGCACACCTTGTTCGTCGCGATCCTCGCGCTGGGCTGTTTCCGCGACCCGGATTTAAGCAAGGTGAGATGCTCGACCTCCGACTGCCCGACGGGGCTTGCGTGCGTGAACGGCATGTGTGTTCGGTCGACCGACGGTGGGCCGACACCGGACGGCACCCAGCCCGTTTCGGAGGATGCGCCGCGGGTTGATGGTGCCGAAACCGGCGCCGTCGACTTGTCCCGCGCAGACCGCGTCGACAGGGCAACCGTCGACCTTGCTGGTTCTGGCGACGGCGCGAACCCTGACGTGCCCATCGACCAGGGACCGACGGTCACGATGGACGCAGCAGAGGTGGCCCTGCCCGATAGCCCGGCCCAGGGTGGTGCCGGTGGCGGTGGGCTTGGTGGCGGCGACCTGCTCGGCAACGGCGGCATAGGCGGTGCGACCGCCTGGGATGCCAACGGAATGCGGGGCGACGCCTCAGATGTTGCGTCTGCTGACGGTGCCGACGTTCCCATCGCGACCGGCGGCACGGGCGGCGCTGCTGGAAACGGCGGCACTATTGCGAGCGGTGGCGTGGTGAGCTCAGGGGGCCTCACGGGCACCGGGGGAACGGCGGCCAGTGGGGGCACCGTCGCTACCGGCGGCATGATAGCCTCGGGTGGCGTCCCAGGCACCGGCGGAACGATCGGCGCGGGTGGCGCGACCGGCGGAACGGTGGTCTCAGGCGGCATCCCAGGCACCGGTGGTACCGCTGGGACGGGCACGGGCGGCAGCACCGCTCACCCGGGAGACATCACGGTCGATCAGACGAACACTCATCAAATCGTGGACGGCTTCGGGTTCGCCGACGTATGGCAAGATTCATCCTCGACAGCCACCCAGACGCTCCTGTTCGACCCGGTCAACGGGATTGGGCTGACCCTGCTCCGCATTGGCATCGATGGCACGACCGGCGCGCCCAACATCATGGGAGCCGCAGGGTATGCCGATGGTCAGGCATGCGTCCAGTATGCCGGCAGTGATTGCAAGGTGTGGGCGACACCCTGGTCCCCGCCAGCGAGCATGAAAGACAACAACAACCTCGACAACGGCGGACATCTGTTGGTGGCCGACTACGCCTCGTGGGCCGCGATACTCGCGGCGTTTCCCGCGTTCTACAAACAGAATGGTGGGGTGGACCTCTACGCAATCTCGGCCCAGGAGGAGCCTGATTTCCCGGCAAGCTACCAGTCGTGCCTCTTCAGCTCGTCGCAGATGGTGGATTGGATCAATGTTCTTGGCCCGGCGTTAGCCGCTCTCACCCCGCCCGTCAAGGTGATCGCGCCCGAGCCTGATACCTGGGGAGACCTCTGGGGCGTGGCTGGCTACGGCCCCGCCATCCTGGCCGACTCGACGGCCAGCTCCTACGTCGGGCCGATTGCTACGCACGACTATGTGACCACCAGCGTAGGGAAATATGCGCGGCCGGCGCCGCCCGCGAACAACGCGCACCATATCTGGGAGACGGAGTGCGTGCCGACTGACACCGGGCCGATCACCATCGCGACGATGATTTACGCAGCATTTTCAACCGGCGGCGTGAACGCGTGGCACTATTGGTGGACTCCGTCGCTCGTGCCGGACACAAGCAATCCGCCCCCACAGGTCTACGCTCTAGGGAACTTCAGCAAGTTCGTGCGCCCCGGATACTACCGGGCCGACGTGACAGGCGCCCCAACTCCGTCTGCATCCGCGCCTTTGGTGGTGGCGTTCACGAACCCAGCGGACGGGAAGCTGGCTATCGTCGTAGTGAACGGTGGTGGGAGCCAGAATGTTTCCTTCTTCGTCGCCGGCACGGCGTGGCCGGCATCCGTCACTCCGTACGTCACCACGTCGAGCTCCAAACTGGCTGCCGGAACGGCTATCGCAGTGACCGCGGGCCGATTTAGCGCAACCCTCGCCGCACAATCCGTTACGACGTTCGTCGGGGAACCGTAGCTCCCTCAAGCGCCCCGTCACCTCTTTGCGGGTATCACCGACATCGCGAGTTCCGCCACCGCCGTAATAGTAAGACTTGGATTCGCCCCCAGGTTGACCGGGATCACAGATCCGTCGATGATCCACAGCCCGGGATACCCGAACACGCGGCAAGCGCGGTCGACCACGCCAGTGTCGGGTGATTCGGCCATGCGGGCACCGCCGAGGATATGCGCGGTGATGGGTACGCCTAGTAGCACCTCGTTAATGGCGTTGAGGGGAAAGCCCTCCATCTGCTTGGCTACATAGTCCGCGGCGCGGTTGGCTACTGGCAAATACGTGGGAATCGGCGGCATGCCTTGGGCCCGCCGGCTGCGCAGGTTTCGGCCGAGCCAAGATCGCTTTCTGCGAACCAGGGTCAGCGCATTGTCGAGCGATTGCATGACCAGCACCACCACGGTCCGGCGTGCCCACCCGAGCGGCCAAAGATTCCGCAAGAGGTCGAGCGGACTTTGCACACATCGACCGAGCCAGTGCAGAATTCGCCCCAACCGGTTTCCACCGTCGGCGGCCAGCGTGCCGAGAAGCCCCATCAAGTCGGAGCCGGCGCCGTAGCGCACGATCTGGATGTGGGTGTCCCGGTCGGCCTGCAGGTCGCTGGCGATGGCGATTCCTTGCGAGTGATCGACAGCCGACTTCCGGCTACGGGCGCCGCAGATGATTTCGCTGTTGGTACGGCTGTACTGGCCAAGCGCCGCAGACAGATTGGGCAAGGTTCCGGCCTCCTTGCACGCAAGCAAGAGATCGACGGTGCCAAGCGCGCCGGCCGCGACAATCACGTGCTGGCTCGAAAAGCGCCCAAGCGGCGATCTCGTCCATCCGGTGGACTTGCGTGTGGCCACAACGAAGCCGCTACCGTCAGGTTCGATGCCGATGGCGCGCGTTTCCGCGAGGATGCGGGCGCCGAGGCGCTCGGCGAGGTAAAGGTAATTCTTGTCGAGGGTGTTCTTGGCGTTGTGCCGGCAACCGACCATGCAGCCGCCACACATCGTGCAGGTCGCGCGTTCGGGACCGCGTCCATCGAAGTAGGGATCCGGCACCGCGACGCCGCTTGGTTCGCCGAACAGGACGCCGACCTCGGGCTGAGTAAATCGGGCGCCCTCCCCGAGGGAGCGGCCGAAGGCGCGCAGATGCTCCTCGGCAGGCCATGTCCTGGGCGGTGGCGTGGCGCCCAGCATGCGCCGGGCGGTCTCGAAGCACGGCGCAAGGTCGGCGCGCAAGCTCTCGCCGCTGGGCCACCCGCTCGCAAATGCCTCGTCAGGCGGCACCAGCAGCGTATTGGCGTAGACCAACGAACCGCCGCCCACGCCCACGCCGCCTAGCACGAGCACATCGCCGAGCCAATCGGCACGCTGGATTCCGGTGCAACCGAGGCGCGGCATCCAGAGAAACTTGCGCAGGTTCCAATTGCTCTTGGGGAAATCCTGGGACGCCCAGCGCTTGCCCTCCTCGATCACCAGGACGTGGTAGCCCTTCTCGGCCAGGCGTAGCGCCGACACGCTGCCGCCGAAGCCCGAGCCGATGATGACGAAGTCGTAGCGATCCGCTTCCCGGTCGCCGTTCATCGATAGACCACCTTCATCAGCCAGCGAAGCACGTCGAGCGCCCGCCGGCGATACGGAAAGCCAAGCTGCTTGCGAATCCAGCGTGCGAGGAATCCGAGCCCCGGGCGATCTGCTACCACGGTCTGCGGATAGCAGAACTGCCGTAAGGCCTCGGGGCCGTGACGGAAGCCAAGCCCTGCACCGGTCGCGGCACCCAGGGGCGCGCCGACGAAGAAGTAGTTGACCAGCACGTCGTTGATGCACACGCTGCCGGTGGCGAGCCTACCAGCGACCGCTTCCGCCGCCTGCGTGTCGCGAGACCAAACGCTGCCCGAAAGCCCGAGTCCCGCAGCGTTCGTCAAGCGCACCGCCTGGTCGCGGTCGGCGACCCGCACGATGGGCAATATCGGTCCGAAGGTCTCTTCGCGGGCCACCATAGCCTCGGGCGGCACATGGTCGAGCACGGTCGGATTGAAGAAATTTCCAGGCAGCTCCTCGCGCACAGAACCGCCCGCAAGCAGACGCGCCCCGCGCGCCACAGCGTCGTCGATCTGTGCCCGGTAGCGTTCCATTTGGGCGGCGAGCTGCACCGGCCCCACGTCGAATTCGCTCCCTCCACCCACGCGAAGCTTCGCCGTCTCGGCAAGCACCAGACGCACGAATTCGTCGGCGGCGCCTTGCTCGACCAGCACGCGCTCCACCCGAATGCACACCTGCCCTGCCCCGGCGAACGCGCCCCAGACCGCAGCGCGCGCGGCGGCCTTCAGATCCGCATCGGCGAGCACGATCATCGCGGACTTGCCGCCCAGCTCGGCCACACACGGGATCAGCCGTTCACCAGCACGGGCCGAAACCTTGCGGCCTGCCGCCACGCTGCCGGTGAAGAAGGCCATGTCGCACGCATCGACCAGGGCGCTGCCCACGTCGGGACCGCCAGGCGCGACCTGAAACACGCCTTCGGGAAGCTTCAGCTCTCGCCAAAGAGCCGCTACGCGAAGCGAAGTCCGCGGCGTGTGCGGCGAGGGCTTGAGGATGACGCTGTTGCCGGCCAAGAGCGGCGCCACCGCATCGCCGAAGTTGTTAAGCAGCGGAAAATTGAAGGGACCGATCACGGCCACAAGTCCCCGCGGCTTCCAGACGACTCGCGCACGCTTGTGGGGAAGGATGAGCGACGAGCGCATGCCGGTCGCCAGCGCCGAACGGCCCAGCCGTCCGGTCAAGAATCGAACAATCTCCGACACGTAGGCCAACTCGAAGCCGAGCGCCTCGAAGGCAGGCTTTCCCGTCTCGGAGGAAATAAGACCGGCCAGCTCCTCATCCGAGCGAAGTCGCTCCGCCAACCTCCGAAGAGCCCGGCCGCGTTCGCGGATTGATAGCCGAGCCCAGTCAGCTTGGGCCGAACGGCCACGCTTTGTTAGGGTCTCGATGTCTGCGACGCTATCGTCGATACCTGCGTGCATGGGTGGGGTCTTCCCCGCCGGGTTTGTCCGGCCGGTCGATTTCTACCCCAAAGTCTGCCTTGGCAGCGAGAACTTGCCGCCGGTCACGAGGCGGCGGCGTGCGCTTGCATTTCGCTGCGCACGTGATCCATATCGAGCCCCTTGACCTGCTCGATCAGCTTTTGCAGGGCGTGGCCCGGCAGGGCTCCTGCCTGCTCGAACACGACGATCCCGTCGCGGAATGCCATCAGGGTCGGAATTGCCTGAATGCCATGCTCTATTGCAAGATCTGGCTCATCCTCGGTGTTCACCTTGGCGAAGACGACGTCAGGATTCTCCTCCGACGCCTTCTCGAAAATGGGTGCAAACGCCCTGCAGGGTCCGCACCAGGGCGCCCAAAAATCCACCAAGACGATCCCGCTTTTGACTTGATCCTTGAACGTCGACTGGTTGAGAACTGTAGGTGCCATCGCTAATCACTCCTGTCGTTTAGAATCCAACAACGGCAGAAGGTTTCAGCCAGTTGCGACAATGGGGAAATAGAGCAGAAACTCGGCGCCTCGTTTGCGGCCCGACACCAGGTCAATATAGCCACGGTGCTCGTCGATAAGCCTGCTCGCAATCGACAGTCCCAGCCCGGTTCCGCTATCGCGAGTCGAAAAAAAGGGATCGAATATGCGCTCACGGTCCGCCTCGCCGATCCCCGGTCCGTCATCGGCGACGCTTATCACAGCATAGTTTCCGTGCGGCAATCGGCTCTGCTGCAGTCCCACAGTTACGGTGCCCCCGGCAGGGCTGAATTGCACCGCATTGAGCATGACGTTAAGCAGAATCTGAGTCAGCTTGTCCCGATCGCCCTCGATCGTCGGTCCCGGCACCGGGCGGTCTACGCGTAGCACCACCTGGTGAACGTCGGCCTGCGGCTTCACCAGCAGGTGCGCCTGTTCGACCACGTCCGACAGGACAACCGGGGCCAGCGTCATGGTCCCCGGCCGCGCGAAGGCAAGAAAGCGTTCGAGCAACGCCGCCATCCGATCGATCTCCGTCTGCAGGATCGCGACCATCTTCCGGCGCGGAGAATCCGCGGCAATCTCGTCCGCCACAATCGCGGACGCGGTTTTCAGCGAGGCCAGCGGATTCTTGATCTCGTGAGCCAGCCCGGCGGTCAGCTCGCCCAGCGATTGCAGACGACCGGCACGCACCAACTGACGTTCAAGGGTTTGCATCTGAGCGACCTTGTGCTCGACATCGGTTTGCGCGCGCCGCTGCTTTTCCACCAGCAGGCCGGTCACCAATGCAACCACGTTGTAGAGCACAAGCTCGAGGATCTTGTTGGCGGTCCCGGTCGGGTCCGCGTGAATCATTCCATGGTGGTGGGCATGCGGTCCGGTCAGCCAGAAGGCGTGGGGAAGATAAAGCACCGTGACCACGCTCGAAGTCAACAAGGCTCCGCCCAGGCCGAAAAGAAATGCGCCGACGATGATCGGGATGTAGTAGAGGCGCCGAAGAACGTCGTGCAGCCATTCGCTAGTCCCCGGTGTTGCGAAATGCGCGACCGTGACCGCGACGACCGGCAGCCACAGAAAGCACCACGCCCTGCCCGACACAACCCAGCGCAGGTTGCGGGCGTTCATGACTTTCCTTTGATCGGAATCTCGTACTTCTCCAGCCGATAGAGCAGGATGTGCCGCGGAATGCGCAGAAAGCGGGCGGTAGAGCTCTGGTTGTAGTCGTTCATTTCCAGGGCTCGAACCAAGATGGCGCGTTCCAGGTCCACAAGCGAAATGCCGTCGGCGGGAAGCTCGATACCATCGATGGCCAGGCGGGGATGGGGGCTTTCGGCCGCCGGGGCGGCCGCGACGAACTCCTCCGCCAGCACCGGTTCCTCGGCCAACAAGGCGGCTCGCTGGCAGAGATTCTCGAGCTCGCGCACGTTGCCGGGCCAGGGCCGAGCCAGCAGCCGCTGCGCGCTTGCCGACGGGATCTGCCATTCGCGACTGCCGCTGTGCTTGGCGAGGAAGTGCCGGGCCAAGGGCAGAATGTCTTCCTTCCGCTCGCGCAGTGGCGGAATCAGCAGAGGAACGACGGCGAGCCGGTAGAACAGGTCCTGTCGGAATTGCCCCGTCTTGACGAGCTCTTCAAGTGCCCTATTGGTCGCCGCCAAAATGCGAACGTTGATGGGAATCGAACGCTCGCTGCCCACCGGTTCGAGGAGCTTTTCCTGCAGCACGCGCAGGAGCCGGGTTTGTAGATCGAGCGGCAGCTCTGCGACCTCGTCGAGGAACAAGGTTCCCTTGTCGGCCTGTAGGAAGCGCCCTTTGCGGTCGCTGGTCGCCCCCGTGAACGCGCCCTTGCTGTGACCGAAGAGCTCAGATTCGAGCAGGTCGCGCGGGATCGCGCCGCAGTTTACCGCGACGAAGGGCGCGGCGGTGCGCTGGCTTGCCTGGTGGATCCGCCGCGCCAGCAATTCCTTGCCGGTGCCGCTTTCGCCTTGGATCAGAATGGTTGCGTCCGCCACGGCCACCCGTTCCGCCATGGCGACCAAGTCGGCCATGGCCTCGGACGCAAAGACCAGATTCTTCCCTTCGCTGCTGCCACTGCCGCGCAGATAGCTGACCTCGCGCAAGAGCCGCGCGTGTTCCAGCGCTCGGCGCACGGTCAGCTTGAAGTGGTCGCGGTCGCACGGCTTGGGCAGAAAATCGAATGCGCCCGCCTTCATCGCCGCCACCGCGGTGCTCATGTCGCCGAACGCTGTGGTCACGATGACGAGCAAATTCGGAGCAAGTCCATGCGCCTTCTTGAGCAAGGTCAGCCCGTCCATGCCGGGCATCTTGAGATCGGTGACCATCACCGGAAACGGTCTGGCCTGCAGCCGCTCGAACGCCTCGGTGCCGTTCTTGGCACGCTCGACGTGGTAGCCCTCCTCCTCAAGCAGGAAGGCCATGACTTCAAGAAAGCTCTTGTCGTCGTCGACCAGAAGAACGCGCTCCTGGTTCGGAAGGTCTTGCTCGTACGTCGCCTCGGCGCTGGGCTCGGCCATGGCCCTAGTCTACACAGTGCCGGCGGGACCGGAAATTGCTGGTGTGAGCAACTGCATGGCCCCAGCGGCCTCGAGAAACCGGCTTCGTTTTGACCGCGTCCCGCTAGCCCCGTATTCTGGGTGCGGACGAACCGCACATGGATGTGAAGAATCGCGGCGTTGTGCTCCTTTACCCTCGACACACCACGGGCTGGGAGGCCCAACCCTGGTGCGACATGCCACTTGGCCTCCTGTGCGTGGCCGGACCCCTGCTGCGGGCAGGATACCGGGTGCGGATCCTGGACCAGCGGGTGGAGCCGGATTGGCGCCAAGCCCTCGAGCAAGAGCTGCGCGAAGGGCCTCTGTGCGTAGGGATCTCTTCCACGACCGGGCCCCAACTTCGCCATGCCTTGGAGGCGTCGCGACTCGTCAAGCAGCACCCCGGAATCCCGGTCGTGTGGGGAGGCGTCCATCCGAGCATTCTGCCCGAGCAGACCCTTCAGGAAGAATGCGTGGATTTCGTGGTTCAGGGGGAAGGGGAAGAAAGCTTCCTGGAGCTTGTGCGAACCCTGGAAAACAGTGGCCCGCCGAGCGCTGTTCGAGGCATCTGGTACAAGGAGGACGGTCACATCTTGCATACGCCGCCTCGGCCGTTTGTCGACCTAAGCCGCCAGCCACCGCTGCCTTGGCACTTGGTCGAGGCGCGACGGTACGTAAGGACAGTCTTCGGCGCGGAGCGCCTCAGTTTCTCCATGAGCCGCGGTTGCCCTCAAGGGTGTGCCTTCTGCATGAGCACATCCTTCCACCAGCGGCGGTGGCGCCGCCTCGACCCCGACGTGGCCGTGGAACGCCTCGCAGATTTCGTCGCGCAACACAACGTCCGCGGCATTCTCCTGACCGACGCCAACTTCTTCGTGGACCTGGCATGGGCCAGGCGCGTGCTTCAGGGGATCGTCGAGCGCAAGCTCGACATCGTCTTTACCAGGCTCCACATCTCGTTCGCCTCCTTGTGCCGTTTGACCGACGACGATTTGGATTTGCTGGAACAGGCGGGCTGCGCGTGCCTGGCCACGGGTATCGAATCCGGCGCCCCGAGGATCCAGACACTGCTCCACAAGGAGATCGACAACGACCGCTTGCTGGCGCTGAACCGAAGACTCAGCCGGCGCCGCTTCATGCTGCTCTATTTCTTCATGATCGGGTTTCCAACCGAGAGCAAGGATGAGCTTCGGCAGACCGTGGAGCTGTTTTCCAAGCTGGTCGACGAAAATCCCAGGGCGTCGAAGAGCGTGAACATCTACACGCCATTTCCGGGCACAGAGCTTTTCGATCTCAGCGTGCAGTGGGGCTTGCGGGCGCCGCAGAAGACAGTCGACTGGGTGAGCTTCAACTACCGCAGCAACCGCCCAGCCTCGCAATGGCTGGACAAGGAAATGCGACAACTGGTCGCGATGCTGGACTTCTGCGCGTTCTTCGTGGACTCGCGCTCGTACCGCACGCCCTTCAAACAGACAGCCCCGTGGGTCGTCCTGATGAGCCGACTCTACACCCCGCTGGCGCGACTTCGGGTGAAGCACCTCTGGGCGCGATGGCCGTGGGAAGTGAAGCTCGCCAGGGCGCTGCGCCTCTACGGCAAGCAGGAGTAGGAGAGTTTCTTCGCCGACGCCAGCCGCGTTCATGTCATCCTGCAGACATGTCGTCCTCAAGCGTGAGCCTGGAGCCGGATGCTGGCTCGACTTCCTACACCGTGAAGAGCGGCAGCGAAGTCCTTGGCTATCTGGTCATCGATTCTACGGTTGCTGGACGGTCCTGCGGCGGCCTGCGCATGGCCCCCGATGTCGATGAGGCAGAGATCGCTGGGCTGGCGCGCGCGATGACGCTCAAGTTCGGCTATCTATCCCTGCCCCAGGGCGGAGCAAAGGCCGGCGTGAGGGGCGATCCCGAGGCGCCTGCAGAAGTGCGACGCCGCCGACTGGCCGAATTCGGGCGAGCGATTGCGCCCTACCTGTACGCAGGTCACTACGCCCCTTTCGAGGATCTGGGCACCGACAACTCGGACATTCGCCGCATGCTGGAAGACGTTGGCGTGCCGGTGAAAGCCCGCGAGCTTCGTGGCAAATCGTCGGGCTACTACACGGCTCGCTCGGTATTGGCGGGAATCAAGCAGGGCGCGCGACACCTCGGTCTCGACCCCGCTACCGCCAGCGTGGCGATTGAAGGATACGGCAAGGTCGGCGGCGCACTTGGCGACTTGCTGGCCGCGGAGCGGGCGCACGTTGTGGCCGTGTCGACGTCGCGAGGGGCGCTCTACAATCCGCGCGGGCTCGACACGCAACGAGTTTCCGCCCTCGCCGCCGCCATGGGCAGCCGATTCGTCGAAGCCTACCCGGAGGCCGACCGCCTGGAATCGACGGCACTGTCGTTGCTCCCGGTGGACATTTTGTCCCCCTGCGCCCGGCACCACACCATTCACGCCGGCAACGCCGCGCAAGTCGCCGCCAAGCTGGTTGCGGCCGGCGCCAACAATCCTACCACCGCGGAGGCCGACCAGATATTGAATCAACGCTCCGTGCTTCTCCTGCCTTACTTCGTCACCAACTGCGGGGGCACGCTGGGTGGTACGATGGAGTTCTCGATGCACGATCGGCAGAGCATCGACCACGTCATCGACCATATCCTGGGGGATCGCATCGCGCGACTCTTGGGCCACGCCTCGAAAGGCAACGCCGGCCTCTACGAGCTGGCCGAGAGCGAAGCCCTTCGCGGGTTCGCGCGGGTGCGAGATGCCGCCTCACGTTCCAGCCTACGCGGTCGCATCTTCGGCGCGGGGTTGGAGATGCACCGTCGCGGCTACGTTCCCGGAGGAATCGTTCGCCGACTATCGATGTCGTACTTCGACAACCGTGCCGGCGGCACGGCGGAATAGAATCACAATTTCGTGGCAAGAACGGCGATGTAGTGGCCGGTGAACCAACGGGTCGGCCAGAATTTGAGCACCTCTGCGCGGGCGAGCAGAGAGATGATCGCCTCCTCGGTGCGCCCGAGCGACAGGCGCCGCAATACCGTTCCAGCGAGCGCGACGAGCGCTCTCGGGAAGTGCAGGACCGCCGCGCTCTCCCGCACCTCGAAACCGGCGTCGGCCAGCCAGCGTCCCAAGCGCCCGGGGCCGCAGGTGTAGCCGACATAGTAGGGCGTCATTCCCACCAGCCGTCGCAGGGTGTGGGGTACGGCATTGCGCAGGGCCAGCAAGGGATTGAGCGGGTTGTCCAGGGTGAGGATCAGCACGCCGCCAGGCCGCACCACGCGGCCAATCTCATGCAGCGAGAGCTGGAGATCCTTCGGGTCATGAAAGTGATCGAGCGTGGACGTGGAAATCACGCCGCCTAGACTGGCATCGGCAAAGGGCAAGCAGCGCACATCCGCCCGAAGTACCGGCGACCGCGTGCTGTGGCGCCGGGCCGCAGCGACGATGGAGTGGGAGATGTCCATGCCGACAAGCCCAGCCGGAATTGCACGCTGGACCCAATCGTCTCCCAGCGCCTCCTCGAACAGGTCGGTCTTGAGGAAGAGCTCCCCGGGGCGTGCAGCGAGGTGTCTGCCAACGAAGTCCTGCACCACCTTGTCGTTGTAGCGTCGCCAAAGCGCACGGCCGAGCGAACCGAGCAAGTCGGCCGAGAACTCCTCGCTCGATGCCTTTGCGGCATTGGCTGGCGGTCGCGCCTGGTGGTGGATCGCGGGGTCCATGGAGGCTCAGCGTGCTCCGAGTGTACGCAAACTCTGTCATTGGGGCAAAACTCTCACCGAGCGGCGGGGACAAGGCCCTTGCGCCGCCAGAGATAGTAGATCGCCGGATAGACCAAGAGCTCCATCGCAAATGATGTGACCAGGCCGCCGACCATCGGGGCCGCGATGCGCTTCATCAGATCGCCGCCGGTGCCGGTGGACCACATGATGGGCAAAAGGCCCACCAGCGCCGCACACACCGTCATCGCCTTCGGCCGCACGCGCTTGACCGCGCCGTGGATGATGGCTTCCACAAGGTCGCCAGTGGTATTCAATCGGCCGGCGGCCTTGGCTTCGGCGTGGGACAGGTCGAGGAACAGCAGCATGAACACACCGGTTTCGGCGTCGAGCCCCATGAGCGCGATCATGCCCACCCACACCGCAATGGAAAGGTTGTAGCCGAGAAAATACAGCAGCCAGATTGCGCCCACGGCGGAAAACGGCACTGCCAACATGACTACCGCGGCTTTGAAGCTGGACTTGGTGTTCATGTAGAGCAGCCCAAAAATGAGAACCAGGGTGACCGGAAGGATGACCTTCAGCCGCTCTTTCACGCGCAGCATGTTCTCGTACTGTCCGCTCCAGGCCATGGCGTACCCGGCGGGCAACTTCACCCCGGCGGCCACCGCCTGCTTGGCACGCGCGACGTAGGTTCCGACGTCGACCTTCGAGGTGTCGAAGTCGACGTACACATAGCCCGACAGCAGGCCGTTTTCGTCACGGATCATGGACGGTCCCTCCGCCAGCTTCACGTCGGCGATCTCGCCCATCGGGATTTGCCCCTGCCCGCTCGGCAGCGGTAGCAGGACCCGTCGTAGAGAATCGATGTCCTCGCGAAAGTCGCGCGCGTAGCGCACGTTCACGCCGTAGCGCTGCCGGCCCTCGACGGTGGTGGTCTGATTGTCGCCGCCTACGGCGGTCATTACCATGGTGTTCGCGTCGTCTACCGACAGCCCGTAGCGAGCCAGCTTGTCGCGGTCGAGCACAAAGTCGACGAAGTAGCCGCCAGCTACGCGCTCGGCGTACACGCTGCGAGTTTCGGGCATCTTCCGAATCGCCGACTCGGCCTGCAAGGCGATGCCCTGGATCTCGGCCAGACTTGCGCCGCTTACCTTGATGCCAACCGGGGTTCGGATGCCGGTGGAAAGCATGTCGAGACGGCCCTTGATGGGCATGGTCCACGCGTTGCTGATGCCGGGAAGCTGTAGGGCCGCGTTCATCTCGTCGATGAGCTCGTCCTCGCTGATGTGATCGGGCCACACGGTTCGCAGCGCGGGCTTCAGCCACTCGGGGGCCCAGGGCGAATACCAGCGCAACGTCGGTCGCCAGGCGGACTCGGGTTTGAGCAGGATGGTAGTCTCCATCATGGACAGCGGCGCCGGATCGGTCGAGGTTCCCGCGCGCCCCGCCTTTCCGAACACACGCTCGACCTCGGGAAAGCGCATGAGCAGCTTGTCTTGCACCTGCAAAGCCTTCTGCGCCTCCGCCACCGACATGCCGGGCTCGACCGCCGACGGCATGTACAGCAGCGAGCCCTCGCGCAGCGGCGGCATGAACTCGGAGCCAAGCTTGAAATACACCGGCACGCTGGCGCCCACGATGAGAATACTTAGCGCGACCGTGATCTTGGCGTGCCGGACCGCCAATCGACACGGGCCTTCGTAGATTCTGTGCAGGAGCCGACTGATGGGATGTTCGTCCTCGGAATGGTACTTGCCGACGAGAACCGTGCTCGCCAACCACGCGATCGGCCGGGGCCTAAACCGGAACGGCTCGGCGCGCGCGAACAGCATGCGCAGCGCCGGATCCAATGTCACCGCCAACAGCGCCGCGATGGCCATGGCCAGATTCTTGGAATACGCGAGCGGTTTGAACAGCCGGCCTTCTTGATCCACCAGGGTGAAGATCGGCACGAAGGCCACCGCGATCACCAACAGCGAGAAGAACACCGAAGGCCCCACCTCCATCAGAGCCTCCAGGCGGACCTGGTAAAAGTCCCCCTGCTTGCCGTTCTTTTGCCACAGGTAGATCTTGTTGTAGGCGTTTTCCACCTCGACGATGGCGCCGTCCACCAGCACGCCGATGGAGATGGCGATTCCCGACAGCGACATCAGGTTTGCGCCGAGGCCCATCAAATACATGGGAATGAAGGCCAGCACCACGCTGATGGGAATGGTCAGGATCGGCACCATGGCCGAGGGCACGTGCCACAGGAAGAGCAGAATGATGAGCGCGACGACGATCATCTCTTCGACCAACTTGTGGCTCACGGTCGAGATGGCGCGATCGATGAGGTCGGACCTGTCGTAGGTGGTGACCACCTGCACGCCTTCGGGCAGTGACGGTTTGATCTCGTCGAGCTTGGCCTTGACCCGGTCGATGACGGCAAGGGCGTTTTCCCCCTGGCGCATGACCACGATGCCGCCCACCACGTCGCCCTCGCCGTCGTAGTCGGCGATCCCGCGCCGCATCTCCGGCCCCAGCGCGACGGTGGCGACGTCCTTCACCGTGACGGGCGTGCCGTTCCGGGTCTTGAGCACCAGCTTTTCCAGGTCGCCGATGCTCTTCACGTAGCCGCGCCCGCGCACCATGTACTCGCGTCCGGACAACTCGACCAGGCGGCCGCCCACGTCGGCGTTGCCTTTGCGAACCGCCTCGACCACCACATCGAGCGGAAGCTGGAACGCGGCCAGCGCCTCGGGTCGCACCGTGACCTGGTATTGACGAACCTGGCCACCCACCGTCGCGACTTCGGCCACGCCGGGCACGCTTTGCACGGCATAGCGCAGGAACCAATCCTGGTAGCTGCGCAATTCGTCGCTGGCGTGCTTGCCGCTGTGATCGACGAGCGCGTATTGAAATACCCAACCCAGGCTGGTCGCGTCCGGACCGATCTCGGTCTTCACCCCGGCCGGAAGTTGCGCCGTGATCTTCGACAGGTACTCCAGCACCCGGCTGCGCGCCCAGTAGATGTCGGTGCCGTCTTCGAAAATCACATAGACGTAGCTGTAACCAAAGTCGGAAAAGCCACGAATCGCCTTCACCTTGGGCGCGCCCAGCAGCGCCGAGATGATTGGGTAGGAAACCTGGTCCTCGATGATGTCGGGGCTGCGATCCCAGCGCGAATAGACGATGACCTGCGTGTCCGACAGATCGGGCAAGGCATCGAGCGGAATATTCCGCATGGTCCAGACCGCGCCAAGAATCGCCACCACGGCGGCGGCAATCACGAGATACCGGTTCTCCGCCGAGAAGCGGATGAGCCGCTTGAGCACTACGTGCCTCCGATGGCGGCCAGCGAGGCGCGAAGCTGCGATTCCGAGTCCACCAGGAAGTTCGCGCGCGTGACCACAAGGGCGCCCGCGGTAAGGCCCGACTTCACCTCGACCATGTCGCCATTTCGCGCGCCCAGCTCGACCGCTTTGGGCTGGAATCGCCCGTCGCCGAGGGCCTGAAAGACCACATCCCGGGTGCCGGCGCGAATCACGGCATCCGACGGAATCTGCAGTCCCTCATGAGCCACGCCTTGCAATGTGACCTCGCCGTACATTCCGGGCTTGAGCTCTCGGGTAGGATTGGCGAAGTGCAGATGTACTTTCGCCGTGCGGGTCTGCGGATCGAACAACGGATCGATGAAGGCGACCATGCCGGCGAACCTGCGATTGGGGTAGGCCGACAGGGTCAGCGTCGCCTTCATGTGCGGGTGAATCCGGCTGATGTCGCTTTCGTAGGCGTCCGCCATGACCCAAACCTCGCCAAGATCGGTGATCTCGTAGGGTGCCTCGCCTGGGCCCACCTTGGCCCCCTGCACCACGTTCTTCGCGGTCACCACACCCGCAATCGGGGACATCAGGGTCAGGGTCTTGCTCGGCTCGCGCGTCGTGGTCAGGCGATCGATCTCGGCGGCCGGCACGTCCCACAGCTCGAGCCGCCGGCGAGCCGCCGCGACCAGGCTGTCGCCGTTGTCGGTCAGCGCACCTGACTTGACCAGCGCGTCCCGACTCCCGAGCGCGAGAAGATACTCGCTTTGGGCTGCCAGCAGACTTGGGCTGTAGATGGAAAACAGCGGCTGGCCCTTGCGCACGCTTTGCCCGACGAAGTCCACGAAGATGCGCTCGACGAAGCCCTCGACCTTCACGTTGGTCTTGCGCACACGCGAAGGCACCACCTGGATGTTGGCCACGGTCCGCCAGACGTTTCCGATGGACCCATGGCTGACCGCGACCGTGCGCAGGCCAATGAGCTGCTGCCGGCTCGGGTCGATACTGACCTCGGCCAAGCCTTTCACCGACGAGCCATCGCCGGGCTTGGGCAGGTCCGATTTCTGGTTAGCCTCGACCAGCTTCATCCCGCAGATCGGACAAACGCCCGGATGATCCGACGTGATGCTCGGATGCATGGGACAGTGGAAAAGGTGGACCGTGGCCGACGCCGACTGCGCGGAAGTCGCGACGGCAAGGTTGCCGGTGGAGCGCGCGATTAGAGTCACCGTCACGCCGCCGACCGCCATGCCAACGGCGAAGGTGAACAGCAAGCGGCCTACAACACCTCGGTTCCGAGGCGCCGGAGCATCCGAGGCCGATGTCTTGCTATCCTCCATGGCGACCGCCTACATGGGCGACGAAGCACCGCCGGTTGACTCGGCTGCGGCCTCGCTCGACGAGGCCGCGCCGGCCGTGCCAAGGTCGCTGCCGGCCGAGCCCCCCGGCACATCCAGGCTGATTTCCCGTTCGGCGATGGCAATGCGCTGGGCGGCGACGATGGACTCAAGGAAGCTGTTCTGGTCGGCGAGGTAACCCGCCAGTGCTTCTAACACCGACGCAAAAGCCAGCCGTCCTACCTGATACTGCAACATGGTGCTCGACGCTGTGGCCTCGGACTGCACAAGCAAGCCACCCCGGTACAGTCGACTTGCATCCACCAGTGAACGCAGCACCTGCATGCGTTCGTAGACCCGCTGGCGCAGGATCTCCCGCAGCGCCTCCCCGCCGGAGCGCACCGCTTGCCCGCGCGCCCGGTTTTCCGCAATCGCCCGCAACTGCTTTCCGACCGACCAGATCGGAATGTTGAAGCTTACCCCGGCCTGCCACATGGTATCGAAATTCCCCCAACGGGGCATCACGCCCGCACTGACCGTGACGTCGGGCCAGCGTTCTTTGGAGGCGAGGTCCACCCGGCGATCGGCCTCGGTGCCCGACAGCCGCGCCTTCTTCAATTCCGGGCTCGCGGACTCGGACGCCTGAGCTTCTTGTTCAATGTCGGGCAGCACGGGATCCGGCAGGTCGGCCAGCGTGCGGCGAGTTGTCATCGGTTCATCCAGCGCATGACCGCGCAGACGATTAAGCACCGCGAGACGGCGCCGTTCTTCGGATTCCAGTGTCCAGCGTCGCTGCCGAAGGCGCATGCGTTCGAGCTGCGCGCGAAGCAGGTCGGACTGCGCGGTTTCCCCCGCTTCGTAGCGCACGCGCGCGATGGCCTCTGACTGCTGCCACAACCCCTCGAGCCTGCCCAGCAGCCCAAGCTGGTCGCGCACCAGCACGAGGTCGAGATACGCGCGTTCCACGTCGGCGGTCACCGAAAGCATCGTGCGCAAGAGGTCGGCCTCTGCCTCCTGACCGCCGAGCGCCGCCAATTCGCTGCGCGCGCCCCGCTTGCCGAACCAAGGCAAGGTTTGCGACGCCACCACGAAGAGCCAGCTCGACTCCATCTTGCCGATCTGAATGCCGCTGAAGCCGTCGTTCTGGATGCCGAGCGCAAGGATCGGATCGGGAAGCACACGGCTTTGCGGAACCCGCTCCCTTTCGGCGACGATCTGCGCATGCATCCGGGCAATCTCGGGACGCTTCTCCAGAGCCTCCTTGATCAGGGCGCGTAGCTGCGGGTCATGCTGCAAGGCCGGTCCGGAAGGCTCGGCGGCAGCGACCGGCAAGAAGGCGAGCAGTCCGGCGCAAAGCACCACCGCCCGCACAGCGCCATCCCGCTCTCTGCGTCCTCCTCCCCTTCTGCTCTCTCTTTGCCCGTGCATCGCTTCCCCGCCTGGATCCCGGCACCCTACTTGGTGTACTTTTCCGGATCCTTGTCGAAGGACTTCTTGCAACCCGGGCAGCAAAAGTAGACGTGCTTGCCCTTGTACTCCGCGTGCAGGGTGTCCTTGCTGATGGTGAACTGGTCGCCTGTGATGGGACAGGTGGCCTTGGTCCCGATCTTCTGGGGCGAGCTGAACACCTTGGGTGCAGCGGCAGCGGCCGGGGCTGTCGCCTGATCCGCATGGGCAGACGCGGCAGGGGCGGCGGCAAACAGCAGGCCAGCGAGACAAAACGACGCGAGAATCGACTTCATGGCTTCACTCCTTCTTTACCGGCGGATCTTGGCCGGCGCGAAGGGGGTAATGCAACCCGCGCGCCACCCGCGCGTGTCGGCGCAGCTGCCCGAAAAGCGTGCGCCTTTCCCCGGGCGACTCCTCTGGTCAACCGACTTTGAAGAATAGTGCCCAGCGATCGCCTGTAGACTATTCCGCAGCCCGACCCCTTGGATCGAGTATCCGTCGCGGCGCGCGTGCACGCCGCCGTGACGAGAGTCTTGTTTCATCGCCCGCGTACGGTTAGGTTTCGCACCGGGATGAAATCCGAAGCCCAACCTCTATCCGTTCGCTATTGCGCCTTTGTTTCACGCCATGCCGGCAAGATCCTGATAGGCGCCGCGATTATCTTTGGGCTCGCCTTATGGCTGGCCTCTCGCTTGGAGCTAAAGACGGCTTTTTCCGAGCTGCTTCCCAGCGACGATCCCGGGGTGGTCGCACTGGAAAAGACCCAGTCCCGCATCGGCGATATGTCGCTCCTCCTGATTGGCATCCATTCGCCCGACCGCGAAGCCAACGTGCGCTACGCGGACATGCTGACCCAGAAGCTGCGGCAACTGCCGAAGAGCACGCTAACTTTGGCGACCTACAACGTCTACGACCTGAAGACGTTCTTTGGGCAGAACAAGTGGCTCTACGCCTCGGAAAGCGACCTCGGGGAGATTCGCGACCGCCTGCGCCGCGAAATCGCCAAGCGCAAGAACCCGCTGCTGGTCGATCTGGAAGATGATGACCAGGAATCGGTCGACTCGCTCCGCCAGCGGATGACCACGCAAGATCACCTGGGCGGTCGCTTTCCCGACGGCGTGTTCAGCAACACCGACGGCAGTTACGTGTGGATTGCGGCGCTCCCGCCGGGTGGCATTTTCGGCGAGCGCGGAGGCGAGGGCATCTACCAGGCCGCCAGTCGCTTGGTCCAGGAAAGCAGCCCGCAAACCTTTCACCCGCAGATGCGCGTGTACGTGGGCGGCCCGGTGGCGACTGCGATTGCGAACCGCGCCGCGGTGGAGCGCGACATCGTCTGGGTGACGGTCACGTGCCTGGTGATTGTCGCCATTTCCATCGCCGTATACTTCCGCGGGCTGCGCTTCCTGCCGCTGATTGCCACCTCTGCCGTGATTGGCACCGTGATGGCATTCGCAGTGGCCGAGCTGGCCTTCGGCTACGTCAACTCGTCAACCGCCTTCTTGGGTTCGATCATCCTCGGCAACGGCATCAACTACGCGATCATCCTCATGTCCCGCTACGAGGAATACCGGTCGGCGGGCAACCCGAGCGCCGTCGCGATCCAGAAGGCGATCGGTGGCGTCACCCGCGGAACTGGCGTGGCCGCCATCTGCGCATCGGCGGCCTACGCGACGCTGATGCTGACCAAGTTCCGGGGCTTCTATCAGTTCGGCGTGATGGCCGCCTTTGGCGTCTTGTTCTGTTGGGCGCTGACCTTCACCGTGCTTCCAGCGGTGTTCTTTCTGATGGACCGCCGCTCCCACGGGCGGCAGCAAGCCGCCCCACGTGCCCCGCTAAATCTAGCCTTCTTGGGCCGAGCGTTGTCCAAGCGCCCGGCGGCCGTCGTCATCGGCGCGTTGGTTGTGACCATCGCTGGCGGAATCGGCCTCTTGCACTTTGCCAGCGCCCCTTTCGAATACAATTTTCGCAAGCTCAACGCGAACCTGGAAACCACCGAGGAACAGCGCGAGTTCACCCAAAGCGCGGACCGACTGTTCGGTCGCTGGCCGTCACCCACCATCATTCTGGGCGACAACGTGGCTGAGGTCGAGCCCATCCGGGCCGCGATCTGGCGCCAGGACCAGAAGGAGCACGTCATCGAGCACGTGGTCACCTTCAACGACATCCTGCCCGGTACGCCCGAATCTCAAGCGCAAAAGATCACGCTGCTCAAAGAGATTCGCAAGCTCACGCACGACCCGGCGCTGGAGACCGCCAGCGAGAAGGATCGCGCGAACCTTGCGAAGATCGATATTCCCGAGAATCTTCGCGTGCTGACCGCGGCGGACGTTCCGCCCCTGGCCCGCCGTCCGTTCACAGAGGTCGACGGCACCATCGGGCGCGTGGTTTTGGTCTATCCCATCGAGCATCACTTCTCGGTGTGGGACGGTCAGTGTCTCCTTCGACTGGCGAGCGTCCTGCAGTACCTGCACCTGCCCGAGCTCGACAAGACCATCTCCACCTCCGGAAGCGCGGTGGTCTTTTCGGCGATGATTCGCTCGATCCTGCACGACGGCCCGATCGCCACCGCGGCGTCGCTCCTGGTGGTTCTGCTGTTCTCCTGGCTCATCATGCGCCCCTGGACCGCGGCGCTTTCCGCCATTGGGACGCTGCTGGTCGGTGTGGTTTGGATGACGGGTATAGCTGGAATCGCCGAGGTGCGAATTACCTTTCTCAACTTCATCGCGCTGCCCATCACCTTTGGTATCGGCGCGGAATACGGACTCAACGTCGCACAACGCTACCGAGACGACCGCGACATGGTCAGGGCGGTGGGCTCGACCGGCGCGGCGGTCGCGCTGTGTTCCTGGACCACCATCGTCGGCTACGGGTCGCTGTTGGCTGCCAGCAGCCGCGCTCTGCGGGGATTCGGCCTGATGGCCATCCTGGGCGAAGTCTCCTGCTTGGCGGCTGCCTTGATCGCTCTGCCTGCCCTCATCCTGTGGTGGGAAAAACGGAAGGCTCATCGTCTGTCTTCCATGCCGATCGGCGACCGCGCGCTCCCGGGCCGCAGCGTGGATTCGACGCCATCCAAGTAGTCGCCGTGCGCGCTCAAGGCCGGTGCCAGTGAGTGATTCAATGGGATAGGCCGGCAGGACTTCCGTCACACGGCCGGCCTGTCTCGTGTGGATCATTTCGCCGGATGCAGCTAGCGTCGAGAGCCATGAATCGCAAATCAGGCTTTCTGCTCACGACCCTGGCGCTCGCGCTTGGCTGCAGCGAAACGACCTCACTCAAAAATGGTGGCTCCGGGGGGATTGCCAGTCCCGATGCGGCCGCGGGCGCGTCGGGTGAAGGCGGCGCCAGTGGCTCGGGTACGGGAGGGCGCACTGCGGGCACCGCCGCCACCGGCGGCGCGACCAACACCGGCGGAACGACGAGCACGGCGAGCGCCGGCACCACCATCAGCACCGCCGGAACCACGGGCACCGGCGGGTTGACCAGCACCGGCGGCAGCTCGGTCGTCGGAGGGGCGACCTCTTCTTCGGCAGGCGGTCGGGCGACCGGCGGAACCTCGACGGGCAAAGGCGGGACAGCGGGCGGTGCGAGCGACGGAGGCGTGGCCGGCACCACTGTGCTTGGCGGAACCTCGGCGGGTTCCGGGGGAAATGCGACCGGTGGCATGACGGTTCGAGGCGGCGGCGGCACGGCGGCGGGCGGCCAGGCGGGCACGACCCTCGCAGGCGGTGGCAGCACAGCGACGGGTGGCCAGACGACCAACACCGCGCCTGCCAACGATTCACCAGGACAGGATCCGTTCGTGCGCCCGGCGGGCAGCGGCATCCTCATCACCAGCAGCGACGGGCTCAACGGCATCGATCTGATCCTGGCCGCCGATGCCAGCGGTGGCATGTTCGTGACCGGCGCCACCGCCAATCCCCAGGCCATGGGAATGACCGCATTCGATCCTGGCGTGGAATCCGAGGCTTTCGCGGCTCGCCTGGATGCTCAAGGCAAGCTTGTCTGGTCCGTTCCCCTCAAGACCTGCGGAGTTCCCGCTGGCATCGCCGCCGGACCCGACAACTCGGTCTTCGTTCTTTGCCCCTACGAGCCCGATGCGACGACGCTGATGCCGATGACCTGCGACCCGGCCGCTTCGGTCGAGAAGCTGTCCGGCAGTGACGGCAAGGTGCTCTTCGAGGCGCGGGTGAACGTGCCCGCCACGCCCGCCGACGGCTACATGTGTCCCTACGGATTGGGCGTCGATGCGCAGGGACGAAGCTACGTGGGCGGGGGATACTCGCCCGCCGCCCCCACCTCTCGCGCTTTGCTGACCGCAGTCACTGCTGCCGGTCAGCAGGACTGGACCCTGATCTCGGACGGGCCGGCCAGCAGCCCCACGTCCGATTCCGCCGTAGCGTACGTGAACGACGTCAACGTGGATTCGAATGGCAACGTGCTGCTCGTCGGGGGTTTCAACACCTGGATGAAGCTCGGAAGCACCCAGCTCACCAGCCAGGCGGTCGCGGGACAGTCTTCCATGTACAACGGTTTCTTCGCGCGCGTACCCGCCAGCGGGACCGATCCGACGGCTTGGCGTTTCGGAGGCACGGTGTTCGACATGGCGACGTCGCTCACGCCGACCGCCGACGGCGGCTTCGTGATCGGCGGGTGGGTTTCGGCTAGCTCGAACATCGGCGGACAGACCGTCACCGCCAGTCAGGAAGGCTCTGCTTTCGTCGCCCAGATTACCTCGCAGGGACAGGCCACCTGGGCCAAGACGGTTCCGGGTATAGGCATGACCGACGACGTCGCGGTGGGGCTCGATGGCAAGGTGCACATGGTCGGTCAGTTCGCAAACGACGAGATCCTCTACACCTACGATCCCGCTAGCGACACGCTCACCTCGCGTAGGACCGTGGCGGGAAACGCCACCGATAATGGCCTTCGCACCCACAGCGTCGCCGTCTCTACCTCAGGGGCCGTCTGGCTCTCGGGAACCTTCCAGGGAACCATCAATCTGGGAACCGGGGCGCTGTCCACCAGCACGGTTGCCTCCTTCCTGATCAAGCTGAACTGACGCGAGGAAGTCGTGCCGCAGACTTGGGTCACACCATTGGCGTCCGGCCTAAAGAGCTCTTCCTCGAATCGCGCCCGGTCATTTAGGGCTAGAGGACTTGGTACTGGAGCCCCATGGCGAAGGAAGCTTTCACATCCTGTTGGCCGTGCAGATGCTGGTAGACAGGAATCTGCGCCCGCGCGAAGAGCCACAGTGATCCCACTGCGTTGCAATAGATCCCGGGCGCAGCCGAGATGACGGTGCCGCCTGTGTTCACGACGCTGTCGTCGGCGACACCATTAGGATCGGTCGACCGATCGGCGAACGCGTAGCGGCCGTCGATGCCCAAGTCCACCGCCAAGGGAACCAGAACCCGATACTGGCCGTGCAGACTCCACAAGGCGGCGTCGCCGAACTTGTATTTGCTCCCATCGAAATAGGAGCCTTGTGTGCGGAATCGATAGGAGACGTCCGCGAACGCCAGCCAATCCGCCTGCTCGAAACGGTAGTGCAAGCCAACCAAGGGTCCGAAGCCGCCCGTGCCGAGCTGCCCATGCGGATCGACCGGTACCACGGTCCCAGTCGCGTCTCTGGTCTTCGCATCGTTCGATCCGGTCGGAAGTGCACTGCCGAGTGAAAACGCAACTTCTTGCACGCGTCGATCGACAAGACTCAACCGGCGCCAAACTGCATAGCGACCGAGCAGCTCGAAGTCGCCCAAACCAGCCAAGTTGGAATCGGACTGATCGATGTTCGGGCCCTCGGTGCGAATCGACTTGTCGAGAATTGGCAGTACCGCCATGAGCGACAGTCGACTGATGGGCCGGTAGACGGCATTGAAGTGATATGCCCACTGCGTGAGTTGATCGGTGAAGCCCGGTTGATTCTCAGTCCCGGCGTCCACACGAATGTATTCAGTATCGATCTGCAGCCGCAGTTTCCCGGTAATGGCGGCAGGATCGCTGGCCGCAAGCAGTGGATCACCGCAGCCACAAAGCGAGCATGCCTTGGCTCGACCCGAGCCGGCCAGGAACATTGCCACTGAGGTTCCCGCATGAACCCACAGAGCTCGCCGCGTGCGCGCCGCTCTTGCCATGCTTCCTAGGATGCGACCACTGGCCCGAAGATTCGGGGCAACAAGCGTGTGCGCGCTCATGAAGTATTGAGCCCCTGTGTTCACCCACTGTGACGTGGCTTGCTGACATGGAGGATTTGGTTACGAGGGTCGCGTCGCCCCAATTGGGCCTGCGCTTAGGCCTGGTCAGCTGCTGCTTGCAGGCGTGGAGTGGCAGGGCTCGTCCGGGTCCAGGTGGTAGACGACCACCTCGTCGCGACCGGCGCCAAAGCGGCGTTCCTCGACGAAGTTGCCGAGCTCGACGGTTCCTTGGTAGCGAACCTCGGGGTCGAAGTCCGGGTCGAAGACTGTGAAGGTTCGGATGCGCGAGTCGATGTAGAGCACAGGCCCGCGGAATCCAGCCGCCCGGGAACGGGCCACCCGCGCGCAAAAGTCGTAGCCTTCCGGGCGCCGGGCGGCGACAACGCCCGAGATGACCCGTTCGTTGCGATGCTCGCGGGGCGGAAAAGGCGCTCCGGCATCGGTCACTGCCCAGACCTGGTCGCGCAGCGACTGCGGCAGCGCGTTGGTCAAACAACCCTCGCGGCATCGCGTTTCGACATACGGGACGGCGAGGTTGATGGCTCGGCTGTTGGTGATGCCGACCTTGCCGGCGGTCACGATCAGCGCGAGCGCGGCCAGCGTCGTCGTCACTGCCAGCACGCCGGCGCGCCGGGGAGTCATCCACTCTCCCAACCGATCCGCGCCACGCGCCACGGCCAGCGCGAGCGGGACGGCGATGCTGAGGTAGTACGCCGGATTCTGCTGTGGAATGAACAACATTGCCAGCGGAGGTAGGTAGGCGAAGAGCAGCCAGCGGCGTGGCCGAACCGACGGTGGCGCGGGCGAAATCCGGCGCAGCCCTATGGCGGCTAGGGCGACCCCCACCGGCGTGAGGCCAGACACCCAGAGCAGGACGGCCAGCAGATCAACCGGTTTGGTGACGAAGCGCAACACGGCGAACCCAGGATGGTGGAGCAGAGCGTGCACCAGGCTGCCATGGTTCTCTGCGAAGCTACCGAAGTACGCGGCCGAGGCTCGATAGCGTCCATATTCGGTTCCCGGAAGGTGCGGGTACATGAGGAGCGGAAGGCCATCGAAGAACGTGTAATAGGCATAGGTCTTGTCGGCCGCCACGTCGCCCGACAGCGCTCGACGGATCAGGACGACCGCAACCAACCCGGCCAAAACGCCGAGCGCCAGCGCCAGCGCCGCCCGCCGATGGCCTGGGGCATCGGGCATGCGGCCACCCAAGACCGCCAGCAGCAAGGCACCGGCACCGCAGGCCACCAGCGCCTCGTATCGGCCCGAGCTGGCCATCGCGGTCAGCAGCGTCGTCAGAAGGAATTGGCCGACGGTGGTCGCGCGCACGCGTGGGGCAGTCGCGACCGTCGCGGCGAGCGCGAAGGCCGCGGCGGTCAACGCGGATGCCAGCGTGACCCCCAGGTTATTGCGGCCCGATTGGGATGCGAGCAGTGGCACCAGAGCCAGGGTCGCCACCAGTGCTCGTCGTCGCCGGAGGCTGGCGGCTGGCCAGACAAACCGCGCGATCCCGAGCGCGCCGAGCGCCAGCGTGAGGTGCGCCAGCAGATACACCGCCTCGTTGGCGTGCAGCGACGAGAGCCCCAGCCTTCGCGCCGCGATCAGCGCGAAGTAGGCGAGGGGCTGCTCCTCGGAGATCTGGGTCCGGCCGAGGGCAATGAGCCGCGCGTGCTGAAGGTACCCGAGGTTCATCCAGCCGAGGTCCCAACCGTACCTTACGAGGTAAAGGAGCCGCGCAATCAGAACGGCAGCCACCCCAGCGAAGAAGGTATTCGCCGACCAGGTCACGCTCGTGGCACTCTGGGCACTCTTCACCGAGTTCGTATCGTCCTCCTAGCACCACGGGCACGCCCTTGCAACGAGGTGCGTCCGAGACCGGTACGGCCTCACGCCAACGCGGGTTGGATTCACCTGGCATGCGCGACTACCACAGCGCCGGGCGGCACCCTACTCGCTGAACGTCACGCTGGCGGGCCTGGATCCGACCTCGACGGTAGCTTCTACGCTCACACTCCGCCCCTCGGTCGGAACGAAGATGCTTACGCCATGTCTACCAGTGGCAGTCGGCAGCAGCTTGACCGGGCACAGAAAGCCGGTCTCCTTGTCGTCCACCAGCACGGGAAACGTGCCCACCGTCCGGCAGCTTACGTCCAGAAAGCCCTGCCCGCCCTGCGCCGGCGAAACCTCCGCCAGGGTTCGCCGAATGATGGCTCCCCTGCTGGTGTCGACGAGGTCGCGCAACATGCGGTGGCCAGGTGCGATCACGTCCACGCGATGTTTTCCGCCGCCAACCACGATATCCGCGAAGGTCGTCCCCTTGAACGCCCCATCCACCCAAACCATGGCGCCAGGCGGAACTGTCTCGACAATCAGGTGTCCAGCAACCCGCGCCAAAAGATCGCCGCTGGCCGCGGCGGTGGGCTGCGGCGCCTGGCTCCCAGTCGACGCAGCCAAGTTGCCCGACGACGTTTGCACCGTTGGCCCGTGCATCTCGCCTTGCCGCTGGAACCCGACGGCCAGCTCGCGCTCGGGGCCCGAAGGCCAGCGACCGACCAACGCTGCGCCGGCGCACGCCAGGGCCAATGCCAGCAATGCGAATAGCATGCGCCGCGACCGGCGAGGCGCCGGGAACCTCATGCCTTCTACGGTCGCTGTCCCGGCCAGCGGGTGAGGAGACTCGGACATCACAGCGGGCAAGCCCTGCGGCGACCCACGGAGGCCCTTCTCGGCGACGCGCACACCCTGCGCGATCATTTGCTGCCTGTCCCGGACCTCGGCCGCATCGCCAGCAAGCCAGTCCACCAGGACGGCCGCACTTTCGGGACGATCGTCGGGCTGGCGAGCCAGGAGCGTGCGCAAGGCCGCCGCAAGCCTTCCCGTCACGCCGGGAAGCTCGGGCAGCTCCGCGCCCGGGTCCGGCGTGTGCCCCGCTAGCAAGAGAAACAGCAGCGCGCCCAGCGAGTACAGATCCGCTGCCACCGCCGCGTGCTCGCCGAGCGTCGACGCGCCAACGTCCACCCCTTGCAACTCGGGTGCGACCAAGGCCCAGCGCTCAGGCGGCTGCTCGCTCAGCCCGCGCAACGCCGCCGCAATCCCAGGGTCGAGCAACGTCACCTGACCCGACGCCGCGACCACCACGTTTTGCGGGCAAAGCCCCAGGTGCGGAAAGATGGGCTTGGCCGAGTGACCAACATGCAAGAGGCGCGCAACCTCGGAACCGATGAGCCCGGCCAAGGCCGGATGCACGCCGATCTTTCCTTCGGCCAGGCAGGTATCGAGCAGGCGGCCGAGATCGCAGCCAGCAACATATTCCGCAATCAAGAACGTGGCCGACGGATCGTCGGAGACATCGACAATTTTGCAGAATCCTGGACGATGGAAATCGCGCAACTGACGTCCTGCTGACAGAAAGCGCGCCGCAACCTTTGCGAAAGCGCCCTCGGGCACGCGGTCGGCCCGCAGCAGCTTCAGCGCGCAAAGCTCGACGGAGGCGCCTGGCTTGTCATTCGCCTCGGCGTGGGCGAGATACGTCTCCGTGACCCCGCCAGGCCCGAGAAGCCCGTCGAGAAGGTACTTGCCCATACGAAGCACTGGAGGCACAGCGTTCTATTGTAGTCCTCCGCCGACACCTTGCCGGCAGTTTGAAACGGTTGACAGCGCTCGCTGCCGTTGTTAGGCTAAACTAACACTGACTCAGATGTCTAGTGCGACATCGAGAGTTTTCGCCAGTGTCCGATGGTGCAAGATCGAAAGTCCACGGCGCATGTTCGCATGCCGCAGTGGTGTTCGGTTTGCGCGAAGAGGAAGGAATTCCAGTCGATGAGTTTGGCCAATGTGAAACCGGGCCACAGCGCGGTGGTGACCAAGATCGACGCAGTCGGAGCCCTCCGGCCACTGACCGTTTCGCCAGCGACCGAAATCCGCGTCGCCCTTGCGGGCAACCCCATTTGTGGCAAGACCTCGCTGTTCAACGCCCTGACGGGGGCGCGGCAGCACGTGGCGAACTATCCGGGGGTCACGGTCGAACGCCGCACCGGCCGTTGCGACATCGAACCGTTCGCCGTCAACGTCATCGATCTGCCCGGTTCGCAGGAGCAAATTTGGCGATGAAGCTCCTCAGCTGCTGTTCTGCCGTCATGATCTTAATGGTTGGTGACACGAACCAGTTTCGTTTGCATGATCAACTTGCTGACCCGAAAGCCTTGGAGGTTCCATGAACGCTGCCGTGGTTCGTTCCTTCGACCGTCCCCCTCGTTATGAGCAATTCGAGCTGCCCCGAGCCTCCGGGGAAAACGACATCGTCGTCAAGGTCCTGGCCGCAGGACTCCATCCTCGCGTTAGGGCCGCTGCTTCGGGCGTTCACTACGCCGACACACATGTTCTCCCGATGATTCCTGGAATCGACGCCGTGGGCCGTCTGGCCGACGGCCAGCTTGTCTACTGCGTGGTTCACGACACACCGTTCGGCACGATGGCTGAGCAGGTGGTGGTCGACCGGCGACGTTGCGTCCCGCTTCCCGCGTACGCGGACGAGGTGGCCGTCGCCGCGGCGATGAATCCGGCGATGTCCTCATGGAACGCGCTTCGCCTGCGAACGAGGATTCAAAAGGGGCAGAGCGTCCTGGTTCTCGGCGCAACCGGGAATGCCGGACACATGGCGGTGCAGATCGCCAGGCTCCTGGGCGCTGGCCGGGTGGTCGGAGCTGGACGAAACACGGACCGCCTCAATTCATCCGGAGCGGACGAGGTCGTCACGCTTCGCGACGGGGTCTCGGCCAACCAAGCGATCGCGGCGGCGGCGTCCGAGGTAGACATCGTGCTCGACTACCTGTGGGGCGAGCCCGCTGTGTCGGCCATGGTGGCCCTGGTCACTGCCCGATCAGAGCGAAGCAAGCCGATCGACTGGATTCAGATTGGTTCAGTCGCCGGGGCGACGATGGCACTCCCATCCGTGGCGCTTCGTTCGACGAATCTCCGCATCATGGGCAGTGGCCAGGGCTCGCTCTCGGTCAGGGAGATCGTCGCCGAGCTGCCCGCGCTTGCCGAGGCCATCACAAGCGGTCGGATCACTGTCGACGCGATCCGAGCTCCCCTTGCGAACGTCGAGTCCATATGGACCGAGCCAGTCCGCAGCGGGAAGCGGGTGGTTCTGGTTCCGTGAGAGCTGGATTCGCCCGAACCATCCAGTGCCCGCGGTACCGTTCCGGGTGCTGGCGAAGGAACTAGCGAAGTGGCTCCTGAAAGTTGTTATTGCTGAGAATATCTTGGCCTTGGTGTACTTGGTGATGTCGTGGGTGACGGTGAAGGTGCCGTAGGCGCCCGAGCCCTTGGCGTGCATGCGACGCTCGGGGATCACCTCGCGGTCGAAGTGCGCGAGCTTTTCCAGGAACCACACATCTTGCAGTAGCGCCGGTCCGCGCGGACCCGCGGTCATGATGTTCTGGTTGTCGACAACAGGGGCGCCAGCGTTGGTGGTCAGTTTCTTTTGGTCGCTCATGGCATGATCCTTTCGCTTGGCAAGAGTAGGACTTCTTGCCTCGGGCTCTGGAGGCCTTCGCCGGAGCATAGGCGCACCTCCTGGCCGGTAACAAGCGGGCGATACATCAGAGGCCAACGGTCGATGAGCCCACAGCCCAGACCGACTTTGCGCAGAATTCGCCTCAATTCGGCCGGACGCGGAACACGTAGCCGTTCTGGTCATCAGCGATAAAGAGGCTCCCGAGGGCGCCCACGGCGATGCCCGTGGGGCGCGCGACACGCGTCTTCCCATCGCTGAGTTGGAAACCACCGACAAACTGGGTCCATTGCTTGGGGGGATCCGACCAGTCGACGGCTGTCTGCGGCGCATCGCCGTTCATCGGAACATAGACCACCCGGGGGCTCGAAAAAGTAGGTGCCGTCCGGGTTCGTGTGCAAGGCGCCGTGCGCCGTAAGGAACAGGCCGCCCTGGTAAGTTCGAAACGGCCACGGCCAAGCTACTGGGGACCGAGGCGTAACAGAAGCTGTAACGGAAACGTCACCAGGTAGATGCTCGACTGCGGCGTGCCCCCGCCCATGGTTCCTCCGTTGTTCGAATCCAACTCATCTCGCAACGGAGGAAACTCATGCGATTCCATACCACGCTCCGGACATTGGCATTCATCACCACCACCGCCATCGCTGTCGCGGCGACGGGCGGCTGGATCAGCGGTTGTTCGCGCCACGACGTCAGCGACGAATCGGGTAGCTCAGGTAACGGATCGATCAAGCTCATGCTCGCGGCAGGAGGTGCGACCTTCGCCAGTTTCAGCTACACCATCACAGGGCCGTTCGGATTCTCCAAGACCGGCAGCCTGGACGTATCCGCGAGCGCGAAGCTCTCGGGCGTCATCGGTGGCTTGCCGGCCGGAAGCGGCTTCAAGGTCTCGCTCACCGGAACATCCATCGACGGACTCACCCAGTGCGCTGGCAGTGCAATCTTCAGCGTAGCCGCGCGCGGCACCACTCCGGTCAGCCTCACCCTCGACTGCCACCAGCCCACCAAGACCGGCAGCATCGGTGTGACGGGCACGTTCAACATCTGTCCGACCATTCAATCCATCTCGGCCAACCCAGGCGAGGTGCTGGGCGGATCGAGCTCTTCGATCACGAGCATGGCGGTCGACCCCGACGGCGGACCCTCCCCGCTCAGCTACCACTGGACGGCCACCAGCGGCTCGTTCAGCGATGCCACGAGCCCGAACCCGACCTATACATGCACGACGAGCGGGCTTGCGACCCTCACCCTGATGGTATCCGACGGCGATCCGCAGGCGTCTTGCGCCGACACGGGGACGGTGCAAGTCACGTGCAGCGGCCACGTCGACTCGGCCGCGGAATTCTCTACGGCAACGAAGATCAAGCATCTGGTGGTGGTATTCGGCGAGAACATCTCGTTCGATCACTACTTCGGCACCTATCCGAACGCGCAGAACAACCCTGGCGAAACGCCCTTCGTCGGCGCGCCCGGAACTCCCACCGCCAACGGCCTTGTCACGCCGCTCGATGTGACCAGCGGCTTCACTCCGCTCGGTGGAATCGATCTGCTTGGCAACAACCCGACCGCCGCCAATTCTGCCAACGGCACGGGCGCAGTCAATCCCTTCCGACTCGGCCCGGCCCAGGGAGCAACCACTGACCAGGGCCACAACTACAAGCCCGAACAGCAGGCCTCGCACAACGGCGCCATGGATCTGTTCCCGGAGTTCACCGGAACTGCAGGGCCGCCTCCCGGCGCGCCACCCGCGGCGACGAGCAAGGGGATCGTCATGGCCTACTACGATGGCAATACCGTCAGTGAGCTGTGGAACCTCGCGCAGAGCTATGCGCTCAACGATAACTCGTGGACCACGGTCTTCGGTCCATCCACGCCCGGCGCCATCAACCTGATCGCGGGCCAGACCAACGGCTTCGCCGGGACCAACAAGGATCCCGCCACCATGTCTACCAGCCACGTCACACCTGACGGAAACGGTGGCTGGACGCTCATTGGCGACACGGATCCTCTCGGCGATGTGTGCTCCACCGCCGCCGATCAGAACAGCTTCTTGGGGAAGAACATCGGCGACTACCTCAACGCCAAGGGCGTGACTTGGGGCTGGTTCGAAGGCGGCTTCGACCTGACCCTGACCAATGCCAATGGCACCACCGGCTGCGCGCGCAGCACGCCGCAGACCGTGGCCAACGCGGCGTCGATCTCGACCGACTACATTCCGCACCACCAGCCGTTCCAGTACTATGCCTCGACGGCCAACCTGACCCACGCGCGGCCGAGCTCGATCGCCGCCATCGGCAAGAGCGTCCAGGCCGACGGCGTGACGCCCGAACCAGCCAACCACCAATACGACAGCCACGATTTCTTCGATGCGCTCGCCGCGGGCAATCTGCCAGCGGTCGCGTTCGTCAAGGCGCCGGCTTTCCAGGACGGACACCCGGGATACTCCAACCCCATCGACGAGCAGAATTTCATCGTCAGCGTGGTGTCGGCGATTCAGGCGAGTCAAGAGTGGGCCTCGACCGCCATCGTCTTCGCCTATGACGACTCGGATGGCTGGTACGATCACCAGGCGCCGCCCATCGTGAACCCGTCGAATGGCGTGGCCGATGCACTGAACGGCGCGGGCTTGTGCAACACGGGTCTGCAACAGACTGGCGCGGCCCCCGCGACGCCGCTGCTCGGTGCCGACGGCAAGCCGGCGCTTGGCCGCTGCGGCTACGGGACGCGCATGCCGCTCTTGGTGGTCTCGCCGTACGCGAAGCACAACTACGTGGATCACACGCTGACCGACCAGACCTCGGTTTTGAAGTTCGTGGAGGACAACTGGCTCGCCGGTCAGCGCATCCAGGCGGGCGGCTCGTTCGACACCATCGCGGGGACGCTACAGAACATGCTAACCCTGTAGGGTGGCTTTTCCACCCATCGAACCCGTCGTAAACATCAGCGCCTCCGCCCGGCGCAGCTGTCTGTCGCTGTGCCGGCGGGGGCGCTCTTTTGCGTTTTCCGTCACCCGGTCATGATCAGCCGCCGCCAGTTTCTGCTCGCAACCACCCTGGTGGCGCCTTGGTCGCGCCAGCGCGGCGCCATCGCCCACGACATGGGCGGGCCGCCCGTACCTGCACGGAACCTGCCGCCGCCCCCAGCTGTCGGACCGCCGTTGCACCCCGATGCCCTGGCGCGTTTCGTCGATCCCCTGCCCCTTCCGAGGGTGCTGTCCCCGAATGGCCTTCGGCCAGATCCGCACGACCCCAGCAAGAAGATTTCCTACTACCGGATCGCCATGCGCGAGTCGTACGCGCGCGTGCATCGCGATGTACCGCCGACGCGATTCTGGAGCTATGGCGGCAGCGTACCGTGCCCAACGTTCGAGACGCGCAGTGGGCGCGGCGTGCTCATTGAATGGCGCAACGAACTGCCTGCCCGCCACTTCCTGCCCATCGATCACACCCTGTGCGGCGCCGAGGCCGACCAACCCGAGGTGCGCGCCATCGCCCACGTGCACGGCGCCCGCGTGCCGGCCGCAAGCGACGGCTACCCCACGAACTGGATCACCCCAGGCCATTCCGTTCTTTTTCATTACCCCAACCGCCAGGACGCGGCGTTGCTCTGGTATCACGACCACGCCATGGGCATCGAGCGTCTCAATCACTACGCCGGCATGTTCGGCCTGTTCGTGATACGAGACGAGGTCGAGGACGCGCTTCGCTTGCCGCGCGGCCGTTACGAAGTGCCGCTGGTGCTTTGCGACCGATTCTTCGGTCAGGACGGACAGCTGCGCTACCCGACCTCAGGCTCGCCCGAATCGCCGTGGGTTCCCGAGGTCTACGGCGACGCGCTGCTGGTGAACCAAAAGCTCTTCCCCTACCTCGACGTCGAACCAGTCCGCTATCGTTTTCGCGTGGTCAATGCCGCGAACGGCCGCCCGTACTACCTTTCGCTTTCGAACGGACAATCGTTCTACCAAATCGGCACCGATCAAGGGCTGCTGCCGGCGCCGGTCGAGCTCGGCAAGCTGACGCTGGCGCCTGCGGAGCGCGCCGATCTGCTCGTCGACTTCAGCCGCGCCGCCGGACAGAAAGTGATCCTGCGCAGCCAGGCCTTCGCGCTGATGCAATTCCGCGTGTCGAACGGTCCGCTTCGGAAACCGTCGCCGCTCCCCGCAAGGCTGCGCCCGGCGGCCACTCTCAAACCTGCCTCGGCGGTGACAACGCGAACCCTGACGCTCAATGGGTACGAGGATCCCCAAACCCATCGCATGCTCATGCTGCTCGACGGAAAACGCTGGCACGAGCCGGTGACCGAGAAGCCGGTGCTCGACAGCACCGAGATCTGGCGCCTGGTCAACCTGACCGAGGACTCGCATCCGATTCACCTGCACTTGGTGCGCTTCCAGATCCTCGATCGCCAGCCCTTCGACGTCGACGAGTACCTGACCTCGGGCAAGATGATCGTCCGAACCCCGGTACCGCCTGGACCGGATGAAGCGGGATGGAAAGACACCGTGCGGGCAGACTCGGGGATGATCACACGCATCATCATCCGCTTCGAGGGCTACGTCGGTCGCTACGTGTGGCACTGCCACCTGCTCGAGCACGCCGCCAACGAAATGATGAGACCGCTCGAAATCGTGTCCCCTTCGACGTAGCGCAAGTGCTCCACTGCGCTTGGCGAATGAAGCGGGGAAGCCACGCAAACGCTTCCGCCGGGTTCGGTGGTCGAGAACGGGCGGCGCACCGGGGTTTGGGTCCCGCACAGGCTACACAGGCTACCATTCGGCAGCAATCCTGGTTCTCTCGGCAGAATCAAGCGGCTTCGGGCACTTGTCGCGCAACTTGCAGCCCTTGCAGGCGACGCCGGACCAGATGCGGTCGTAGTAGCCCTGCAGCTCGTCGAGCAGAAGATCGTCGCGCGTGGTGAAGCCGACCTCGAAGTTTCGCCGCCCCTCCCCTTTGGCACCAAGGCCCGCGCCGGTCCAGTTGGCGCTGCCCAGAAAGAGCAAGCTTCCGTCGACGATGACGGTCTTGAGGTGGACCCGCGGGCACTGGCGCATCTCGAACCTACCGGGCGACGGCCGAGACAGCCGCGGCAAGCGGCGCAATTCCTCGCGGAACGGCCCCGAGGGGAGCGCGGCGTGCAGGATACGAATCTCGACCCCCTTGGAAACCAGCTCCTCGAACCCTCGCAGCGCCGAACGAAACTCGCCCTTGGCTCGGGCCGTGCGCCGCCGGCCCGGCCGCGCGCGTTCGTCTTCGACCATCAACTCCTTCAAATTGGCGGTCGCGATCCACAGGCTGTGCTCGGCATTCATCGCCGCCCTCACCACACCATCGTAGTGGCCGCTGCCGGCCACCAGCGCAAGCGCGACCGGACGACTTTGACGAATGAAGTCCATGGCTTTGCCAAGCCTGCGCCGAAACTCGCTTCCATTCCAAATTTCCGCACGCGCGAGCTGCGCCTTCGACGCACCTCGCGCAATCTGCAACCTATTTCGGTGGCATTCCCAGTTCGATGTAGTATCGGTTTCCGTTCATCTTGCACAGCCAGGATCCCCCCGTTTCCACGTCCAGCTATCCCCGCCGGTTCGGGCCCCGATATGTCCTGCTTAAAGAGCTCGGCAAGGGTGGCATGGGCCACGTCTTCATGGCGCTGACCGGCCAGGCCGGTGTGGAACGGGTGTGCGCGCTCAAGGTCCTCAAGGAAGTCCGCGCGGGACGTGACGCGGAAGAGCTGACCCAGCGGTTCCTGGACGAGGCCAAGGTCGTCACCAAGCTGTCGCACGAGACCCTGGTCTACGTCTTCGACTTCGGCATCCAGGAACGCGAGGGCTACCTGGCCATGGAGTACGTGCAGGGCAAGTCCATCACGGAAACCTGGAACCGCTGCGCGGCCCGTCGCGACGGCTTCCCCATCGGCCTCAGCCTTTACTACATCGGTGAGTTGGTCTCGGCGCTGTGGTACGCCGCCAACGTGGAGGGGTTGGGGCTGGTCCATCGCGACATTTCGCCCTCCAACGTCATGTTGACCTACACCGGCGGGGTCAAGCTGATCGACTTCGGGCTTGCCAAGTGGAAAGCGAAGGTCGTGCAGACTGCCACCGGCGTGCAGTGGGGCAAGACCAGCTACATGTCGCCTGAGCAGTACAGCGGCAAGGCGGTCGATCACCGCAGCGACCTGTTTTCGGCTGGCGTGATCCTGTGGGAGCTCTTGACCGGTCGGCAAATGTTTCCCCCGTCGGAGACGCGCTCGCCCAATGCAACCGTGCCGCCGCCCTCGCGCCACACCCAGGACGTGAAGCCAGGGCTCGACCGCGTGGTTGCGAAAGCACTGGCCATCAACCCCGCCGATCGCTTCCCAAATGGCGAAGAAATGTGCGCCGCGCTCCTGGCAGAGATGCCGGGCGATGCGGGGGGCAAGCTGCAAGCGGCGAAGTTCATCGGCCGTTTGTTCGAGACCGAGATCCGCGACGAAGCAGCAGAGCAGCGCGAGCTACTCGAACGCGCGTCCCGCATGGACGATCCACCGCCGGTGGCCGTCTCGGAAAAAAAGATCATCGAATCGCCCATCAACGAAGGCGCAACCACGCCCGATCCGGATCCCGACGGCATCCTGGGCAAGACCTTGAGCGACCGCTACTACGTGCGCAGGCTGGTGGGCGAAGGTGCCATGGGGCGCGTGTACGAAGGGCACCACACCGGCATCGGCAAGCGCGTGGCCATCAAGATCGCCCACAAGGTGGAACGGCGGAAGTCCGAGCTTGCCAAGCGCTTCCAACGCGAAGCCCTGGCGCCCGGGCAGATTGGCCATCCCAACGTCGCGGACGTCACCGACTGCGGCACCACCCAAGCGGGCGAATTCTTCTTCGTGATGGAGTTCATCGACGGGGTCAGCCTCGACGCCGTCATCAAGCGCGACGGCCAGCTCGCCATCGAGCGTGCGCTTGCCATCGCCACGCAGATCTGCCGCGCGCTCGAGGCCGCCCATCGGGCCGGCATCATCCACCGCGACCTCAAACCGTCGAACGTCATGCTGGTGCGATCACCGGACGAGGACGAGCTGGTGAAGGTGCTCGACTTCGGGGTGGCCAAGTTCCTGCACGACACCAGCGACGCGGCCAACCTGACCCTCACCGACGCCACGGTGGGAACGCCCAAGTACATGGCGCCCGAGCAGATCCGCGGGGGCGGCAAGGTCGATTTCAGGTCGGACATCTATTCGCTGGGCGCGATTCTTTACACCATGCTGGCGGGCGGTCGACTGCCCATCGACGGTGCGAGCGTCGAGGAGATCTGGCAGCGTAAGCTGACCCGCGATCCGCCCTCGCTGCGCGAGCTCCGTTCGGATCTGCCTGACGACCTGGACGAGCTCGTCCTGCGCTGCCTCGCGCGCGATCCGGTGCAACGCCCGCAGACCGCCGAGGAGCTCAAGAAGCAACTGGTTGGCCACCTCGAGGCCATTCGCGCCATGGGCGACAGCATTCTGGGCATGAAGTCCCCGTCGAAGACGGAGGTGCTGAGCGAGCGCATGAGGCAGCGGCGAGCGCGGCTCGGCATCGCGCTCGGAGCGCTGACCGCGGTGTCCATCGCGAGCCTGGGAATGTTTCTGGTCGGACGGCCGACGCCGAGGCCCCGCGCAACCGAATCGCCGACGTCGGTCGCGGTTCCACCGAGCGGAGCGCGCCCGACGATCACGCCGGAGCCGGAGCCGGCAACGCAACCGAAGGCCGAGCCGGAGCTGCAAGCGAAGGCGAAGGCGGAAACGAAGGGAGCGGCGAGGTCGGTGTCAGACGGTAAGAGAGCTACCGCGCCGGGTAGGAGATCGGCCACGGCCACGACCGCGACCACGACCACGACCACGACCCTGGCAGGCGAAGCCAGGGCCGGCAAGGCGGGCAAGGCCGAGAGCAGGCCTGTTGTTAAGAACGAGGCCCTCCCCCCGCCGCCCGCCTCCGAGCCGGAATCGCAGAGCTCGAACGAACAGGTGCTGGCCGCGGTCAGGAAGGCCGAGTCGGCCTTTGGCGACAACCACATGGCCACGGCGCGAGTTGCCGCCACCCAGGCCGTGGCGGCAAGCAAGAATGCATCGACGGCGCTGAAGGTGCGCGCCCTCATCGTGTTGGGCAAGGTGCAGTTGGCCTCCGAACAGTTCGTGGAAGCCGAGCGCTCCTTCGGCCACGCACTCGCCCTTGATCCCGAGAATCCGGTCGCGCGCAAAGGCCAGCAGCGCGCGCAGGAATCGGCCGCCAAAGAGAAGCGGTAGGATACAACGCCTCACAGACTGCCAAATGGAGACAGTCTGAAGTCGCCCGGCTCGGGCGCAGGAAGATTGTCTAGGCCGGTGGGGGTAAGGTAGAAGTAGCCGATGGTGTCGAATGTAAGCTCGGCGCTATACCTCCCAGGCGGGATCTGCGAGCGATGGAGGTGGGCTTGCCGGGCACGGCACAATCTGAGGTGTAGAAGTCACAGGCGCGCCGCTCCTTTTCAAAAGGCGAGGGATTTTGCCGGCCTAGCGCTGGCCCCGCTCTTGCTCAGCGTGAGGGCATGCGTCGGCGGATCATTTCCTTGCTGGGTTTGCTTGCAGCCGTGGGGTGCGTAGGGCCGGAACAGCATGTGCGCGGCGGACATTACGGCGGGTACCACCACCACCATGGCGGCGGCCAGGGCTTTCTCGCACTTCTCGACGGCGTGGCGGCCTTGGCCGAGCTCGCGGAAGATGTCTCGTACATCGCGGCGGCGAATCCAGCGCCACCTCCGACGGTGGTCGTCGCCTCTCCTTCGCCCCCGGCGGCTGAGCCGGTGCGCACGCTGCTGCCGTCTTTCCAAGGAAGATTGGATTTGCCTCACTCGTCGCGGGTAACCCTGCCGGAGCTACGGATCGGGCTCAGACCGACGTCTGGCGGGGCGGAATCGTTCCTTGCGATCTTCCACAGCGACGTGACCGGGCGTTTCTTCTTTACCACTCCGCCGGCGGGCAGCTACGCCGTGGTGGTCTTGGATTCGGACTACCAAGGTGAGCTGACCTTCACTGCCGACGGGAAGACCACCTTCCCCCTCGTGTTGCCGGTCGCTGTTCGACCTAAGCAGCCGACCAGCGCCGCAAAGCTTTGAGCAGTGCCGCCAGCCGTCGACGCTCAGCCGGCCGCGGGCTCACCGGCCGCGAGCGTGCCGCCTGCCTGCGCGCCGTTCGCTTTCTGCGCAATCGCTGCCTTGAGGTGGCCAGCTTCGCTCAGCATGAAGATCGTCCCGATCACCGCGAGAGGCAGATCCGCGAGCGGCGCCGCGAGGTACATGCCATAGAAACCAAACAGCCGCGGAAGCACCAGGAAGAGTGGCATCGCGAGAATCTGCCGCCCCAAGAGCAGCACCGCAGCCTTGCGCGGCTCGTGTGCGGCGAGGAAGTAGTGGGCCATGGTCCCGGTCACGCCGAAGAGCGTGACGGGAATGACGAACCAAGGCAGCCCACGCCTGACCATGGCGATCAACTCGGGGTCCGTCTTACTGAACAGCGCCGCCACCGGACCTGGAATGACGGCAATCAGCGCGGCGAAGAAGACGCCCATGCCCAGGCTGGTGACCAGCACCCGCATGAGGAGCCCATACACGCGGTCCGGACGCCCTGCCCCTCGATTGAAGCCCACGAGCGGCATCATGGCCTGCATCACCCCCAGCGACGGGTAGATGAGCAACATCGCCACGGTGTTGAGTACTCCGAGGGTGGCGAGCCCCCGGCTGCCCGCCTGGCTAGCAGCCCCGCGGTTCGCGGCCAGAAAGACCAAGGTGGCCAGAACTTGCATGAGGCCGAAGGGCGCCCCGAGCGTGATGATGGACCGTGCGATTGCCCGGTCGGCGCGCAGGAAGTAGCGGCGGATGTGCAACACGCTCCAGCGACTTTGCGCGAAGCTGACCACGAGCAGGCAACCCACCACTTGAGAAAGCGACGTGGCCAACGCGGTTCCCTTGACGCCCAGGTGCAGGACGTACACCGCGATCAACGCGAGACAAACGTTGAGAGCATTGCTGCCGAGCATGAGCCCAAGCCCCAACATGGGCCGGCCTTGCACACGCAAGATATTGCCCATCGAGATGAGGACGATGACGAAGATCTGCCCTACCGCGAGGATGCGCGCGAAAGGAATCGCCATGGGTAAGAGCCGCACCTCGCAGCCGCAGGCGATGAGAATAGGCCGCGTGAAAGCCCAAGTCAGAAGCGCAAGCGCGATCCCCAGGATAAGCCCCAGGCGCACGCTTTGTCCGAGCACCCGCTCGGCTTCGTCGCGATTCTGCTGGCCGAGCAAGACCGCAATTCGATTACCGGTTCCCGTGCCGAGCAACAAGGCCACGGCCATCCCGACGATGGAGAGCGGAAACGCGGCGGTCACGGCCGCCATGCCCAGGGTTCCCACGCCGCGGCCCACGATGATCCGATCGGCGAACTGATAGAGCGCGTTGGCAAGGAACCCGGCGATGGCGGGCAAGGAATAGCGGGCGAGCAGGCGACCGAGTGGCTGCTCCCCCATGTGTCGAACTGCGTCCATGGGTTGCGAGTGGCTATCACGCCGCTCACAGCGACGCAAGGATCGCGCTTGGAATAGACCTATCCCTCGGCAGGAGAGCCGCCGTTACGCTCACATCGCCCACGCCGTCTAAACGTCTCGGCTAGCGGAAGCGGCCATCATTGCGCCGAGAAGAGCGCCGACCACCGCGCCAAGAACCGCCATGACTGCGGCCACTATCTCTCCGTGTGCATACCCCAACACACCGCAGACCAGTGCCGACAGCAAACCGCCCAGAAATGCGCCCAATGGGTGTTGTCCCACCCTGTACACAACCCCGTGCTTCTTCAGGCCTACGCTGTTTTCCATCACAAACCTCCGTCCATCTCCAAAGAAGACATCCGAACAACCCAAATTCACTGCCCAAGTTACGTTTCACATACCGCTGGATTTGGCCGGACGCAACGGAAAGCCAGACCGCGACTGTCTCGGGACGCCGTGGCCTATGGGTTTGCCGCGGCTTTCTGCTATTGTGCCGATCCATGTCCAGAACCCAATCGACCTTCGCATTTGTGCCGTCGTTTCTATTGCTCGGCGCCGCGCTGACCGGCGGTGCAGTTGGCTGCGGCAGCGGCAGCACCACAAGCCCCGACGCACCATCTAGCCCTGATGCCATCGACGCCGGGGAGGTCACCGATGGAGAGGCGCCATCGACTGGAGTGGATACGTCACCAGCATCGCCGTATTGCACCGACAAGGCGGGCCTGGCGAGCGTGACCGACGTTTCAGGGACCTGGGCCATCCGTGCCCTTGCCACCCAAGTCGTGGTGGCTCCTCTCGTCAACACCCTCCGCCCCCAGACACTCTTCTACATGCTGGTGAACATCACCCAATCGGGCACGAACCTCGTCGCCGACGGACGATACTGCGACCGGGCCGAGATCGACCAGCCGAGCTCGCCCACCAAAGTGGTGATGCCAGACGCTTGGGCGCACACGGAGAAGCTTTTCGCCCGCCCTGGTACGCTCGTCGCAGGCGGGGATGGAATCCCAGTGCTCACCTTCCCTACCCTGGTCGAGGTGGCGGGCGCGATTCTCCCCAACCCAGCCACCGATCCGTTGCCCACAGACCCCACCGACCCAGCCGTGTTCGACGAAGACCACGACGGAAATCCCGGAATCACCCTGCGTATCACCGGTCTGGCCAACGGCGTCATGTACGTGGATCAGCGGCAGACCACCGCCATCTCCGCAATCCCGGTCGCGCCCGATCGCTTCCTAGGCAAGATGGACTTCACGTCGCAGCAGAACGTGCTCGACAGCGACCCGACCTCGCTCAAGGGACTCTACGAACAAGGCAAGGCCAGCCCGGACGCAACCCTTTGTAGCAGCACCTTCACCATGGTGAAGGTCGCGAGCGCCGGCAATGCCAGCGCAGTGGATGCGTCGGCTATCGATGCGGGTGGTCTCGACGGCGGTACCGGCGTCACCTGCGAGTGGCTGCGCACGCAGGAAGCCGTGCTCTTCCCGCAGTAAAGGCGACGCCTACCTGGCGATTCTGAACGTCGCGCCCAAACCGAGCATGTAGCCCGTGCTCTTCCACCCCGGATAGCCGGGGTTGTTGGTCTGGAGCCCGGCCGAGTCTGGCATGGGCAGGTGGGTGATCGCGTCGACGGCGTTGTCGGGGTACTCGTCCACGACCGGGTGAGCGGCGCTGTCGCTCTTGGTCACTTCGCGGGGGATAAAGTACGACCCAAAAACAGTGAGCCCAGCCTCGAGATCTTTGCCGAGAAAACGCACCGGTCCTTCGATTCCCAGGCTGGCAATGAGGCGCGAGTTGTCCACGTAGTTGGTTTGGCCGGTCTGATCCGGAACCGGTGACGGCACGTAGCCGAGGTCCGCCGTCACGTGACGATCCTTCCACAGGAATCCACCCCCGACCGCGTAGCTGACCGTGTTGCTCCAGGTGTCGAGCGGGTGCTCACCCTGCCGGTTGTAGTATTGCGACCAGCGTTCGCCGACGAGCTGCACGCCAACCTCCCATGGAACGCTGCCGTCGGCGCGCGGGCAGCCCCGGAAGCTGCCGCCAACCCCGACTCGCAAGGGCTCACTGCCCTGCGAAAATGTGTAGGTCTGTTCCGCCACAATGGGCTTCCCTTGGGGGTCATTGTTGTTCCAGAAGCGGATTTCGTTCTGTCCTTGGGTAGTATTGGCAAAGGGAAGGTGCAGGGTCGCCACCAGCGACACGCGCTCGGTCGGGTGAACTGTCAAACCAAAGTACGGCTTGAACTTGCTGTCGGTGTGAATGTCCGGAGCCAGGATCACGTTGCCTTGATTGGTACCGTCCTGCAGATATACGGTCATCTTGGTGACGGTGAAGATTGACACGTCGATGCCGACACCGAGCGAGATCCAATCCGCGAGCTGAGAGCCCAGCGCAAAGGTGATAGAGGAAACATTCAGGCGGTCGCCGAGCAGCTCGGAGTGGAGCTGGTTCGAGAAGTACTGCTCGCGCTCGTCGGGAAAGAAGCCCTTCTGGTCGAGAAAAGCGTGCACCGGGAGAAACGCATAGAAGCCAAACACCAGGCTTCGGCCGGCCAACGGTCGCACCATGCCGATGGCAGCGTAGACCACGTTCTGATCGGCGTCGGTGTCGGATCGGGGATTGAAGAGACTCGACGTCGGCATCGGGCGCAAGATGAGATCGCCCGGCTTCGCGTTCGGATCGTAGAGCTCGGTGCCGTAGATGGTATCGGGCACGTCGTGTCCGGGCGGACGGGCCTTGAGGTGGATGTTGGATTGCAGGGCCAAACCGAAGAGCCCCACTTCCATCTTCGGCGTAGCCTCGGGCAACAGCGACGGATTGAAGTAGGTCGCGGCCGATCCACGGGAGAGAACCCGCGCGGTGAGCTGGTTGCCGCCCGAGGTGGCGCCAAGGATTTCAAGCGTGCTGGAAGCACGGGCGGAGCGAGCCCAGCCGGCCGCCAGGCAGAGGCCTGGCAGTAAGAAGCAGAATCCTCTACGGAGAGGTAGGAATGACAGCATGGGCGGATGATGCCATGAGATTCCCGCTGCAAGGAGGGGTCGAGAAAAGGGCGGGCCATGCGCGCACAGCGGCGAGCTGCGTTCGCGGCGATCGGTGACCGCCGCTGCGCGGTCCGAGTCGCGACGGAGACCCGCGCTCCCAGCGGGTTCAGACCTTCACGGAGCCGGTGCGACGATCTCCAGTTGCACGGGGACGATTCCGGTTTGCAGCATGTCCAGCTGGCGTGCCGCCGCCTGCGAGACGTCGATGATCTTCTTGCGACCCTTGCAGCGGTCGTTGATGCGAACGATGACCGCCCGACCGGCGCGATCGGTGCGGACCACCTGAACGTGGGTGCCGAACGGGATGACCGGGTGGGCGGCGGTGAATTGGTTCGGATCGTATCGCTCGCCGTTGGCGGTCCGGTGACCGGCCAGCCGAGGCGAATAGTAGGTCGCCATTCCTTCCTCTCGCGCGCCTCGCTTCCCCGCCCGCAGCTCCGCGGACGGCCCCGCGCAGCCAATCAGGGCAAGCAGCACCACCACGCAGAGCAAGTCGCGGAGGCGAAGAGACTGCCCCATGGCCCTCACATTGAGCGAGTCTCAGGTTGGAATCAAGATTCCCCTGATCGAGGTGCGGTCCCTAGAACACATGGCACCCGAAGCAGTCCGGGGTCACGCCGGCTTGTTCGTGACAGCGGTCGCAGAACTGTTCGCGGTGAGCGTGGCAGCCCTGGCATGAGCTGATGCCTTGCGACTGCGCGCTTCGGATGCCTTCGCGCACGACCCGGTCTCGCAGCGCCTTCAGGTAGGACATGTGTTGGTAGCGCATCTGTTCCCGCGGAAGGATGCAGGCGGTCTGGGCTCGGGCGGGCTCTAGCCATGGCGCTGGCACCGACGGACGGGCGGCGAACCCGACGACGGCAACCAGTAACGGCACCGCGAGCGCCGCCAGCAGCAACCCCAGATTGCGACGGCGGATCATCCCTTGCCCTCGCCTTCAGACTGTCGGCGCGCAAAGCCGCGGCGGCCGGTGTGCTCGGCGTAGGTCATCGCCACGGTCCGGTACAGCAGGTGCGCGAGCTTGGAATAGGGCAAGAGCAGAATCAGCGTAGCGACCAAGGACAGGTGACCCGCGTAGACAAAGTAGCGAAGCGGTTCGATGCGCAGCAGGTGCAATCCCTCGGCCGCGAATCCGGACAGAGCTATCAGCAACAGGAGCACCAGCAACACCAGGTCCGAGCCGCGCGTGGCGCCGGCGGTCTCGGGACGACGCCAGCGCTCCCATAGCATCAACGACAAGCCGAGCACCAGTGAGAGACCGCCGAGGTTCGCCATGACCTTCCACGGATTCCAGAAGTCGAACGGGTACACCAAGCCGCCCAGCAATGGATTCCATCGCGCGGTCACTGCCCAAAGGCTGGTGAGCCACAGCGCGAGCATGCCGAGCACCACCAGCAAGTGATGGGCGCGGCGGGCCTGGCTGGCCGCGCACGATGCGAAGTCGTCGTGAAACAGGATGCGCCACAGGGCCGCGCGCAAACTGGGGCCGACCGACCCGACTGGTTTGCCGTCCGCCGCCACCATGCCGTGCCACAAGCGCTTCGCACCCCGGACCAGAACGACCACGTCGAATGCCAGCAGAGTGCCGAATAGGCTACCCAGAAGCCAGTGCGGCAGCCGCGCCCAGAACGGAAACACGGCCCGCTTTCCCGCAAGCGCGAGTTCGACCGAAGCCGCGCCCGACGACTGCCATAGGACCGATGCGCCCCACAACACGCCCAGCGCGAACAGCAAGATGCAAGCCCCGCTCGCCGGACGATTCGCCCACCGCCCAAATGCGCGCGGCCAAGAGAAATGAACGATGCACTCGCGTCGAAGCGCCGCCAGCACGTCGCTTGGGCGCGCCCCGCGCGGGCAGCGGCGAGTGCAATCACCACACTGATGGCACAGCCAAAGGTTCGCATCGCTCATCAGGCGATCGCGCAGGCCCCACTGCGCCCAAAGCATTTCCTTGCGCGGCCCGGGCGAGTCACCATTCAGGATCTCGCAGACGCTGGAGCAAGTCGCACACTGCATGCACTTGCGCAGATCCTCGCCACCGCTGCCCAGCACAGAGGCAAGCAACCGCCGATCGGGTCGCAGGCGCTCTGTCCTTGGCGCTCCGGGTTGGATGGCGGTATTCGTCGACATGGCGGCCTACGAGTCTTTGAAGGGATTTGGCCCCAGGCCGTCCAGTTGCTTCACGAATTCATCGATCAGCTTGGGCAAGACCAGGTAGTCAGACAGGGTGACGTAGTCCACACGCAAGCGCTTATCTTCCAGTGCCATCTGCTTGAGCTTCTGCTTGATGTTTTCACTGCGGGTGGCGAGAAGATCGCTGCCTTTCGTGTAGTGGCACTGCGTCTCTTCGCCCGGCTTGCACCCGAGCAGAAGCACGCCGTCGAAGCCGCGCGCGAACGCGTCCGCCAACCACACCACGTTGACCGCCCCCAGGCACCTTACCGAGATCGCGCGCACGAAGGCGCTGTAACGCTGCCCGTGGAAGCCGGCCAATTCCAACGCCGGGTAGGCGTCGTTTTCGCACAGGAACATCAGGATGCGCGGCTTGTTCTCGAATTCGTCTGGCACCTCGATGGACTTGATCATGCGCGACACGATGTCGACGGAATAGTCGGCGTAGGAAATGATTCGCTCGGGGCACGCGCCGAGGCAGATGCCGCAGCGTCGGCAGCGCCCAGGATTGGGTTTGGGCGTGCACTTCTCGTCCTCGTCGAGGGTGCCGAATGGGCATTCCTCGGTGCAGCGCTTGCATTGGGTGCACCGTTGCAGGTTGAAGACCGGTGGCGAGATGTCGCCCCAGCGTGGATGCACGGCCTCGCCCGCGGCGCAGTGTTCAATGGCCGAGATTGCCTTCAACGCCGCGCCCTCGCCGTCGATGCGGCAGCTTTCGATGTCGCCTGGCGCGCGCAAACAGCCGGCGGCGTAGATGCCCGTGCGGCGGGTCTCGTACGGAAAACAAATGAAGTGCGAATCGGGAAAACCATATTCGAGGGCCGGCAAATCAGGACCCTGGCGATAGCTCAAACCGAGGATCTCGGTGCCTTCGATGGGCGCAAGTCGGTCGATGGTTGCCTGCAAGACAGCGGCATCTCCATCGCCCCTCGCCAGATTTCTGCGCGCATCCTTCAGCTCGCGCTGGGCGATGCCGTCGCTCGAAACCGGCACCATGCCCACCGCCAGCACGACCAGGTCAGCTTCCAGCTCCACGTCGTCGCCAAGCTGACTCTTGCCAAGTGCGATGACCAATCCGCCCGCCTCGGTCTGCACAGAAGCCACCTCGCCCTTGCAGATGAAGATGCCCCGATCCTCCTGCGCCCGCCGGTAGAAGTCCTCGTGCAATCCGGGAGTACGAATCTCTTTCGCGACGACGAAGGCCTGGCAGCTCGGGTCCAGCTCGCGCAGCCACAGGGCTTGTTTCAACGTCACGCGACAGCAGAGGTTCGAGCAGTACGGCAGGTGCTGCGGATCGCGCGATCCGGCGCATTGAATGAAGGCGATGCGTGCCGGTCTTCTTCCGTCCGAGGGACGCCGAACCTTTCCGCTTCCGAGCATGCGCTCAAGCTCGACGCTGGTGATGACGTCGGGCGAGCGTCCGTAGCCCAGGTGGGGCAGTTTGCTCGCGTCGTACGGTTTGAAGCCGGTCGCCTGCACGATAGCGCCGACGCGCGCGGTGACTTCCTGCTCGCCCGCCCTGATCTCAACCCTGAATTCCCCTGGCTGGCCGGAAACCCGCTCCACAGTCGCGCCGCAATAAACCGCGATGTTCGGGTGCGCTTCGACTTCCTTGCGACGGCTCTCGATCTCCGTGGCTTGCAACTCACGATGGGGCGCTCGGCTCGGCAGGGTCCGCTTCCACGTCCGCAGCCAGCCGCCAAGCCCAGACTCCTTCTCCACCAACACCGCCTTGTACCCGGCGCGCGCCACGCCCAGCGCGGCGGCCATCCCGGTGGGCCCGCCGCCCACCACCAGCACGCTCCGCTCCGCGGGCAGCGGCTCGGCCTTGGGCAGCTCCACGCGCGATGCGCGCGCTACCCCCATGCGAATCATGTCCTCGGCCAGCATCTGCGTGTCTTCCTGGCTCGGCTCGTGACTGCCCACCGCCAACTCGCGCAAACTCACCCGCCCGGTGTAACAGCCTGGGCGCACAAAGGCGTGGGTGTGAAAGCGGGGCGCGCACGCGGCGATGATCAGCGCGTTCGAGCCTCCCAAGCTCTCATCGATGAGCTTCGAGCCTTCTTCACCACAAAGCAGCGGCACGGATTTCGCCAGACAGACGCCCTCGCATTGGGTCGCCACTTTCTCCAGCGCCAGCAAGTCGAGCGCCGACCCAATCCTGCAGCCTTGGCAGATGAGGACCGCGGCCCTGGCCATGCCCTACCCTCCCCTCGCGGGGCAAACCGCGAGCGCGCGCAGTACCGCGCTGGTCGCATCGCGAACCGCGTTGGCCACATCCATCGGCTCGCGCGCGCAGCCGGCCGAAAGCTGTCCGACTGATCCCGCCAGAAAGCCGTAGCCATCGCGAGCGAGCGACACGGCGGTTTCCGACGCAACCATGCCCGTGGCCAGAACAAGCAAGTCGACCGACTGACGAATCCGCTTTCCACGCGTCATGTCTTCCACGTCCAGCACCGGCTTGCCGCCTTCCACGGAGACTTTCGAAACCTTACCTGGCACAAAGTGAATCTTGGGATCGCGTTCTGTCTCGGCCAGGAAACTTTCCTGCCGGCCCGACGCGCGCCGGTCGATGTAGTAGATGGAGATCTCGGCCTCGGGGAGCTGCGCGCGCAAGTAGCGCGCGTGCTTAGCCGAAGCCATGCAACACAGCCCCGAGCAATACGGGAGGTGCGCATCGTCGCGCGAGCCCGCACACTGCACGAATGCGATGCTAGATGGAATGCGGTCGTCGGACGGGCACTGCACGCGTCCGCCGGTCGGACCGTGCGGCGACGCCAGCCTTTCCATCATCATGTTGGTGATGATGTCGGGGTGTGATCCATAGCCCAGATCCGAAAGCCGCGACGGCTGGTAGGGCCGCCACCCGGTCGCCCAAATCAGCGCCGCCGCCTCGACCTCCATGGTGCGCGCCTTCGCCGACAGATCAATCGCCTGACAAGGACACAAGGGCACGCACCTCCCGCAACTCGACCCAGTGCAGGCGTTCCCGTCGATGGTGTAGCGGGTGGGCCATGCGCCAGGATAGGCAAGATACGCCGCCCTCGTCTTGCCCAAGCCGAAGTCGAAGCCGCTGGACCTCTCCACCGGACAGGCCGCGGCACAGGTGCCACACGCCGAGCATTGCTCGCCGACGAAGCGCGGTTCCTGCCGAAGCGTGACCCGGTATTGGCCGGGAACGCCAGCCACGGACTGCACCTGGGTCAGCGTGTGGATCTTGATTCGGGGACTCGTGCGAATACGACGGAGATTGATCTCCAGGCCGCAGACCGGCGGGCACAACTTAGGAAAGTACTGATGCATTTGGGCCACGCGCCCGCCCAGGTGCGGCTCTCGTTCCACCAGCACCACCTCGCACCCGATCTCCGCCGCCTCGACGGCGGCCGAGATGCCGGCAATGCCGCCGCCCACCACGACCAATTTGCCGCGCGGCGGGCCGGGTGCTGTGGCGCCGTTGCCTGTCACCGCTCAGAATCGCGTGTGAGGTACTTCACCGGGCGTTTGATCATGGTCCACTCGCCCGTCTGCGGATCGCGCTTCGAGTTGCAGAAGGCCAGCCAGTTGGCCTGGTCGAGCGTCGGCTTGTCTGCGCGCACGTAGTAGCCCGGCCAGCGGGTCTCCTCGCGAAACAGGACCGACCGCATGTGGGCCTCGGCCTGCAACAGGCGGTGCCGATTTTCCCAGCAGCGCATCAGCTCGTGTGTCGTCTCGGCGCCGAGCTTGACCGCGTCTTCACGCAGAAGACCCAGCAGCTCCAAACCCTTCTCCAATTGCGTCTTGCTGGTGGCAAGCTGGGTAGACACGCCGCCCGCGTACTCGTCCATGACCTTCTGCAGCCGGGCCATCATCTGCTTCGGGCGAAGGTAGGCGGGATTGATGTCCGGATCCGTGGTGTCGCCCTTGTGCTGCTCGAAGGTTTCGAGCGGTTTCAACATCTCGCCGACGAGACCCTGGACCTGAGCGTCCGGCACCTGAGCGCCCGCGCCCTTCTCGACGATGAACTGCAGCGCCGCCTTGCCGGCGATGCGGCCCTCGGTGAACGAGCCCGACGAGAACTTGTGGCTGGACGCGCCGCTGGCGTCGCCGGCCGCGAACAGCCCCGGTACCGTGGTCATGTTCGCGTAGCCCCAGAAATAGTCGCTGGCGGTTTCGGCGGTCTGCAGATCCTGCGGGCCCGACACCCATGCACCCGAGGCGCCCGAGTGCGACCCGATGAAGTACGGCTCGCAGGCCATGATCTCGGACGGCTTCCTTTCGGGCTCGACGTTGGTGGACGCCCACAAGAGCGCCTGGGCGATGGTCATGTCGAGGAAGTCCTCCCACGCCTCGCTCTCCAGCTCTTTCAGCTTCCTGCGCGCGGCCTTTTCGTCGGGCATCGACTGGCTGATCTTCTTGATGGCCTCCTCGGTGCGCATATAGATCGGACCCTTGCCCTTTTGAATGTCGAGCATCATGAGCCAGTTGCGCAGATTGGCCGGGGTAGGTTTGGCCCTGCCGTACGGGCCCCACTTGTCGAGCTCGGCATCATTGGTCGTCATGTAGTCTTCGCCGAGGGCGTTGGTGGCCAGTGACTTGAACAACAGGAACCACGCGCCCACCGGGCCGTACGCGTCTTTGAAACGCACGGGAACGAAGCGCACTTCCTGGCAGGTCATTTCAGCGCCAGCCGAAATTGTGAACGCGGCGCTGCCTGCCGAATTGAACGGCGGGTACCACGACCGGCCGAGGCCCTCGCCCGTGGAGCGCGGCCTGAACACGTGCACGGCGCCGCCCATGGTAGCGAGCACCGCTTTGGCCTTGAACACGTACACGGTGTTCTCGCGGTTGGAAAAGCCCACCGCGCCCACGCAGCGTCCGTCGGGCGCCATCAGCGGGTGCGTGATAAACACGCGCTCGAAGTACTGGCCGCCACACTCGGCCAGCGCCTTCTTTGCCGCCTCGGCGACGATGACCTTGTAGGATTCGCCGCTGATCATGACCTGCCAGCGGCCTTCGTGGACGTAGTTGCCGCTGTCGTCCTTCCAAATCGGCAAGCCCCACTTCTCGAACATGTGCACGGTGGAGTCCACGTGGCGAGCGATGTTGGCGACGAGGTCCTCGCGGGTGATGCCCATCAGGTCGTTGCGAACGTAGTCCACGTAGTCACGCAAGGTGTTCTTGCCGCTGTTGAGATCGACGTACAGATTGATGGCTGAAAGTCCCATCGCAACCGCGCCCGACCGATCCATGGCGGCCTTGTCGACCAGCGTGACTTTCAGGCCGTGCTGCTTTGCCCAGTGGGCGGTCTCTACCGCGGCCCCGCACGCGGCCATGCCGCCGCCGCAAATGAGGAGATCGGTTTCCACGACGACGGTCTTGAATTCCGACATGACTACTTTCCCCCGCGGGTAAGGGCCAGCTCGGGCAGCCTCGTGTGCTTGACCGGTCCTTGGTCAGTATTGAGCGCGCTCGGCTCGCCCATCAGCATAGGGCTCGCCAGATCCTCGGTCCCGGTCGGGAAGTGGCCGTGGGCCTGCACTTGGCCCTCCGATACGCCTCGCCGGATGGGGAACTTGAAGCGCTTGGGTTTGATCTCGGGGTTGCGAAACTGTACCGTCCACATGATCTCGTCGGTGCTGCGCATGGCGCTTACGCTGGCGCCCATGGGAACGAAGTCGGAATAGCCCCGCACCTCGATGGCTTGGGTCGGACATAGCTTCACGCAATTAAAGCACTCCCAACACATCACGGGATCGCGGTTGTAGGCCTTCATCTTCTGACGGTCCAAGGTCATCAGATCGTTGGGACAGATGTACTGACAAGCGGTCCGTTCCAAGGCCTTGCACCCATCACACTTGCTGGCGATGACATAACTTGGCATCAGATCTCCATTGCTGCTGCGCCTGCCATGCCCGGCGCGCGCTCGGTTGAAAGTGGTTGGGCGGTTGCATGGACCGGATTCTCAGGAATGGGCAAATTCGCGTGGGCGATGGCAAACAACGGACGCAGGGCAAGGAAGACCAGAGCACCGCTCGCGTAGATGCCGGCCACGATGGCCAGCTCGGGCAGGCTCGGCCGATAGTCGTGAACCTTGCCGAGCGGCGAAGGCACAAAGCCCGAGCTGACGAGGCACAGCCCCTTGTCGATCAGAACCGAGAGCAGTAGACCCGCGGTGGCGACGGTGTGAAGCACGCCGCGACGGCGAAGGCCCGGAACCAGCAGCACGATGAGAGCACCGATGAGAAGCGCCCACGACAAATAGTTGGCCGTGACCAAACCTGAGTGGCCATCGAGGCCGAGGAAGAGGTATTCGAGGTGCTCGCGGGCGCTGGGGATGCCCGAGTAGAGGGCCGTGAAGGCTTCCAGGCCGGCGAGCAGAGCGCTCAGTACTGCCGCGTAGGTCATGATGACAGACAGGCGCGCGATAGCGTCGCGTCCAACGTCGAAGACCTTCGCGCGCGCAAGCCAGGCTGCCAGCAGGATGAGCAGCGCCGGCCCGGACGCGAAGGCGGTAGCCAGAAAGCGCGGTGCGAGCACCGCGGTCATCCAGGCCGGACGTGCGGCCAGCCCGGCGTAGAGCAGCGCCGTCACGACGTGAATGCCGATGGCCCATGGGATCGTCGCCAACGCCAGGCCCCGCGCCCACCCGCCCGAGGAGCTTCTGTAGGAGAAGAGCGCGGCCAAAAGGCCGATGAGCGACAGCACGAGATACCCGCCAAGCGTCAGGCAGTCCCAGAACATCAGCGACGACGGCGATGGATAAAGCAGGATGTTGAGCAGCCGTCGCGGCTGGCCGAGATCGACGAAGATGCACGAAAGCGCCAGGCCGAGCGCGGTGACCGCCACGACCTCGCCCAAGACCAATGCTCGGGCGAATACCTTCTGCCGGTGCACGTAGTAGGGCAAGAGCACCGTCACCGCCGATGCGCCGATGCCAACCAGGAAGGTGAACTGTGAGATGTAGAGCCCCCACGGCATCTCGCGCGACAGGCCGGTCACCCCGAGCCCGTCCCGGCACTGCAGTCCGTACGCCAGCGCGCCAAGCACCGCGAGGCCGAGCAGGACCACGTGCGCGATTCGTCCCAGCGTCCGGTCTTGTCCTGGCATCGTCATCCCACCAGATAGAAGACACTTGGTTCTGTGCCGAGAGCCGGGCGGCGCCGCAGCACCTGACGGGTCGCCAGCAGGCGTCGGATCGGCGAATCGGAATCTTGGAGGTTGCCGAAGGTCAGCGCCCCGGTTCCGCGCGCACGGCAAGTCTCCACGCAGAGCGGAATCTGGCCGACGTCGAGGCGCTCGACGCACAGGGTGCACTTTTCGACCACGCCGGCGGCACGCGCGGGGTAGCTGCTCGTCGTCGGCGCCACGTGCGGATCCTCCCAATTGAAGCTGCGGGCGCCGAAGGGACAGGCCGCCATACAGTAACGGCAGCCGATGCAGCGGTGTTGGTCCATCGCAACCACGCCATCGCTCCGGTGCCAAGTAGCACCGGTCGGGCACACGCGAGTGCAAGGGGCGTTCTTGCAGTGATTGCACAACACCAGCACCGGAAGGTCTCGCTGGGCCTGGGTCTCGTAACCGTGATCCTGTTCGGGAAAGACGCGAGCGAAGCCTTCTTTCCAGACCCACTTGATCTCGTGGCGAGGATCGGCGAGCGCGGGCACGCGGTGGGCGGCGTGGCAGGCGTCGATGCAGGCTCGGCACCCCGATTGACTTGCGCAGCGGGACACGTCGACGGCGATGCCCCAGCGAGGAATGCCTTGCCCGGAGACCGCAGCGATACCCGACCGGGTCAGCGAGGCCGCGCCCACGGCGGCGCCGGCACCGGCGAGCAAGTCGCGCCTCGTGAGGCTGCTCTTCACAGCCTGGCCTCCGGCGAGAGCGGGAATTGATACACGTGCACGGCGGATGGCACAGCACAAACTGTGCCGGGCGACCACAGGCACGCGACCGGCGAAAACTGCGCGAATCGGGATGGCCCAGCCTCGGGGCCAATTCAACCCGTTATATTTGCTGGTTCTGGTCCGTCAAATATAAAGGGATGTCGGCAGCCGGAACGCGGCCTAACCCGGGCCAACGATGAGATCAGCGCGGAAGGCCCGGATGCCGTTGAGCATGAACTGGACCGCCACGGCGGCGAGGAGCAGCCCCATGATGCGAACCGCGATACTCATGGCGATGGGACCGAGCCAACGGGCTCCGCGCACGGCCAGGCGAAGAATCAGGTAGGAAACCGCCGCGACCGCCACGATGCAGCCGTACAGTGCAAGGTGCTGGGCGAGGCTCTTGGCCTCGTTCTGCAGCAGGATCGTCGTCGAGATGGCGCCCGGGCCCGCCAGCATGGGGATGGCGAGCGGGGTGATGGCGATGTCGTCCTTCTCGGCCCCGGCCTGGGTTTCCTCGTGGGTCTGCTGCACCCGCGAGCGCTGCACCCGTAGCATGTCGAGGGCGATGATGAGCAGGACCACGCTGGCCGCGATCTGAAAGGCCGCCATGGTGATCCCGAAGACCTTGAAGATAGCCGTACCTGCCAGGGAAAACGCGAGCAGCACCGCCGCCATCGTCGCACAAGCGAGACGCGCCGTGCGCAGCCGGCGCTGCGACGATTCGGTCGCTGTCATGGCGAGAAAGGCCGGCGCCGTGGCGATCGGATCCACGATCGCGAACAACGACCCGGCTGCGAGCAGAACGTATTCGGTGAGGCTCTTCATGAGACGCGGCGGCCGCATTATACGGGACGCCTGTCATCCGTGCCGTCCGCGGCGCCCATCAAATATCACGGGCTGAAAACTGCCAACTCCGGGTCGATCCCCGGCTGGTCGCACGGCAACCCTGGTTTTTGGCTGTGGCCCACGTCCCGAGCGCTCGGCACGGCGTTTGCTGTGCGCTGGATGCCAGAGAAATCCCGTGAGCAAGGACAACAACACGCCTCTGGTGGACGATCTCGAATCCGGACCCTGGCCGAGCTTTGTCCGAGAGATCAAGAAAAGCGCCGACAGCCCCATGGCGAGGGATCTGCTGGGCGTGCTCGAGCGCTCGTACACGGAAAAGGTCGGGCACTGGAAGCACGGCGGCCTGGTGGGCGTGAAGGGCTATGGCGGCGGTGTGATCGGCCGCTACAACGACTTGGCGGCCGAATTTCCCGAGGCGGCCGAGTTCCACACCATCCGCATCAACCCGCCCGCCGGATGGTTCTACACCTCCGACGTCATCCGCAAGCTGTGCGATATCTGGGAACGGCACGGCTCGGGCCTCACCAATTTTCATGGCGCCACCGGCGATGCGGTCTTTCTCGGCGCCAAGACCACCGAGCTGGAACCGCTCTTCGACGAGCTTTTGCAGGCCGGCTTCGACTTGGGCGGATCGGGATCGGCGCTGCGGACGCCAAGCTGCTGCTGCGGACAGGCCCGTTGCGAATGGGCGTGCTTCGATACCATGGGCGTCACGCAAGAGCTGACCCAGTCGTTCCAGGACGAGATGCACCGGCCGGCCTTCCCGTACAAATTCAAGATCAAGTCCTCGGGGTGTCCCAATGACTGCGTGGGCGCCATCGCGCGTTCGGATTTGTCCATCATCGGCACCTGGCGCGACGACATCCAAATCGACGAGGCGGCACTGAACCAATACGTTGCCGCTGGCAAGCCAGACCTCCGGCGCGACGTCCTCGATCGCTGCCCCACCCGCTGCATGCGCCTTGAGAGCGGCGAGCTGCGCATCGACAACGACGACTGCGCCAAGTGCATGCATTGTATCAACGCCCTGCCCAAGGCATTGGCGCCCGGCAAAGATCGGGGCGCGATGTTGCTCGTGGGAGGCAAGGCGCCGATTCTCGGCGGCGCACTGCTCTCGTCGGTTCTGGTGCCCTTCATCAAGCTCGTGCCGCCCTACCAAGACATCAAGGACTTGCTTATCGCCATCTGGGATCTCTGGTCCGAGCACGGCAAGCACCGCGAACGCGTGGGTGAATTCATCCAGCGCATCGGGCTCGGCAATTTCCTCGAACAGATTGGGCTCGACCCACAACCGGAAATGGTCGCTCACCCGAGAACCAATCCCTACATCGCCCACCGCGAGGACAAGCCGTGACCGCCCCCACCGGCAAACGCAAGACCGACATCGGCGCGCCCGACTTTCGCCAGTTCCTGCCGCCCGTCATCACCCGCAACTACGGTCAGTGGGTTGCCCATGAGATTCCACGTCCCGGGGTGCTGGTTCACACGGCCAAATCCGGCGAGAAGCTGTTCACGGTGCGCGCCGGATCCCCGCGCTTGCTCAGCATCCAGACCCTGCGCCTGTTCGCAGCCCTGGCCGACGAGTTCGCGCAGGGATTCCTCCGCTTCACCAGCCGAAACAATGTCGAGTTCCTGCTCGCCGACGGTGACAAGGTCGTCCCCCTCATCGCGCGCTTGGAGGCCGAGGGCTATCCCGTGGGCGGAACTGGCGCCTCCATCACCAGCATCGTGCATACCCAGGGCTGGGTTCACTGTCACTCGGCCGCGTCCGACGCCTCGGGCGTGGTCAAGTCGGTGATGGACGAGCTTTTCCCCTATTTCGGCAGCATGAATCTGCCCGCGCGCATCCGCATCGCCTTCGCCTGCTGCCTCAACATGTGCGGCGCGGTCCATTGTTCCGACATCGCGATCTTGGGCCTGCATCGCAAGCCGCCCAAGATCAACCACGGCACCCTGTTCAAGACCTGCGAGATCCCCACCACCGTCGCATCCTGCCCCACCGGCGCGGTTCGTCCCGTCACCGTCGACGGAAAGCCGTCACTAGAAGTTGTCGAAGGACAGTGCGTGTTCTGCGGCAACTGCTACACGGTCTGTCCGTCCATGCCACTCAATGATCCGGAGGATGGGGTTTCCATCTGGGTCGGCGGCAAGGTGTCCAATGCGCGCAGCGAGCCGATGTTTTCCAAGCTCGCGATTCCCTTCCTGCCCAACCATCCACCGCGCTGGCCGGAAGTCACGACCGCGGTCAAGGCCCTCGTGGAGCTGTACGCAGCGCACGCAAAGCCCTTCGAACGGATGGGCGAATGGATTGGCCGCATCGGCTGGCCTCGCTTCTTCCGCTTGGCGAATATTCCCTTCACCCGCGACCACATCGATGACTTCACGCACGCGGGGGAGACCTACAAGCGGTCAACCCAGCTTCGGCGCTCGCCGGCCTGGAACACGGGAGGATAACGGAATGGACGACGTAACCGTAGAAATCGCGGCGGACGCGATGTACGCGATGGTCAAGGAGTGCCGGGGCAAGCGCCAGCTCAAGCCGCTCGATCTGACCAAGGCGATGCAGGAACGCTTCGGTGAGGCGTGCCACAAGAACCTTTGCAAAGAAGCGATCCGGTTGCTCATCGACGACGGCCGCTGCACCTACTCGTACCTCGGCGGCAGCTATATCGTGCTTCCGCCCGAGTGATGCTATGGCGCTGCTGCGGAAAAAGGAAGGCACGAAGCCGCTGCAGCTTCGCACCAGCGCGCCTTCCAGCAGCGCCGTGTCTTCGCTGCGCCCGCGGCGAGTTGCCAAGGCAAGCCCGTGCCAGATCTCGTGCCTGGCCGGTACCGATGTCCGTGCGGTCGTGGCGCTAATCGCCCAACGCGAAAAGCTGGGACTCTCCGTCGAGGAAGCCTGCACCCGCGCCTTCGAGCTGGTGGCCCTCACCAACCCCTTCCCCGCGACGACCGGCCGCATCTGCCCGCACCGCTGCGAGGACAACTGCACCCGCCAGCAAAAGGATGGCGGCGTCGCAGTGGGAACCATCGAGCGCTTCATCGGCGATTTTGCGCTCGATCGGGGACTGACCCTGCCCGGTTGTCCCGACCACCCAGCTCACCCTGAACGGATCGCCATCATCGGGGCCGGACCGGCGGGGCTTTCCTGCGCCTACCAACTCCTGCTGCGCGGGTATGCGTGCACGATTTTCGAGGGCATGCCGCAGCCCGGGGGCATGCTCCGTTACGGCATTCCGTCGTACCGGCTGCCCGCGCGGGTGTTCGAGGGTGAAATTCAGCGTATCCTCAGCCTGGGCGTCGAGCTGCACACTCGCACCATGATCGGCCGCGACGTCAGCCTGGACGAGCTTCGCCAGCAATTCGCGGCCGTGTTCGTTGCACCCGGTGCGGCTGCGAGTCGCGCCGTGGACATTCCCGGCGCCAAGGGTGCGTGTGTGTTGCGTGCCGTGGATTTTCTCCGCGACGTGGCCCGGCAAGCGCCACCCGGGCTCGGGCGACACGTGGTTGTGGTGGGCGGCGGCAACACCGCCATCGACGCGGCCCGGGTCGCCGCGCGTCTGCTCGGCGGCCGGGGCGAGATCACGCTTCTGCGCCAGGAGAACGAAGTCGTCGACGAGGACCTGCGCGACGGCATGGAGGAAGGGATTTCGGTCGAGTTCCTGTCCACCCTCGATTCGGTGGTGCGCGATGCCATGGGCGGCATCGACCACGTCGTGATCCAGCGGATCGAGCTCGGCGAGAAGGACGAAAGCGGGTTTCCTGCATTGCTCCCGGTGGCGGGCAAGAGCTACGAATTGCGGGCCGATGCCGTGATCCTTGCCCTCGGACAAAGGCCCAACGTCAGTCCCATCTTCCGCGCGAATCCGGAGCAGTACGAATCGGACGCCTCGGGCAGGACCAAAACGGCTCGGGTCTGGCGCGGCGGCGATGCGGTTACGCCCAGCTTTGCCGCGGTCGTGATTGGACAAGGCCGCCAAGTGGCCCTGTCCATCGACGCTGAGCTGCGCGGCCTCCCATTGCCCGAACCGCTCGCGCTGCCCAACCTCCAGGTGGGCCGGCTCAAGCTGGAATGCTACGACGCCATGCCTCGGCTCGGCCGCCGCGTGATTCCGGTGCCCGAACGCCTGGCCGACCTGCAATCCGAGATTGAACCAGGCTACGAGGCCACCGCCGTGTTTCGCGAGGCCGGCCGCTGCCTATCGTGCGGCAACTGCTTCGGCTGCGAGCGCTGCTGGATGTATTGCACGCCCGGCTCATTTTCCCGCAACGCCAAGGCAGAGCCGGGCAATTACTTCACCATCAATCTCGACAAGTGCGACGGCTGCCGCAAGTGCGCGGAGGAGTGTCCGTCGAGCTTTTTGGAAATGGGTTGATCCATGGGTCTCTCGTCATTGCCCAGGGTCGTGATCGCCGGTCTGGCGGGCGATGCGGGCAAGACCTTGGTGTCCGCGGGTTTGCTTCGAGCTCTCTTCCGACAGGGTCTGACGGTGGCGCCGTTCAAGAAGGGCCCCGACTACATCGACGCCGCGTGGCTCGAAGCGGCGGCCGGCAACCCAGCAAGGAACCTCGATACGTATTTGATGCCGGATTCCGCGCTGCTTGAATCACTGGCCAGCGCAAGCGGGGCCGACCTGATTGTCATTGAGGGAAACCGCGGACTCTTCGACGGACAGGATGCCCAGGGCAGCCATTCGACCGCGGAACTGGCGAAGCGGCTGCAAGCACCGGTCGTGCTTGTGCTCGACGCGAGCAAGGCCACCCGAACCATCGCGGCGCTCGTGCTCGGCTGCCTGGCATTGGATCCGGCCCTGCCGCTCGCGGGTGTAATCCTCAATCGCGTCGGGACCAGGCGGCAGGAACAGGTCATTCGCGATGCGCTCGCCAGCATCACCTCGGTGCCGGTGCTCGGCGCCATTCCCAGGCTGTCCTCCGATCCTTTGCCGTCGCGACACCTTGGGCTGGTGATGCCGACGGAGCGATTGGACCGCGAGCGCGTCCTCGGGCTGATGGCCGATGCGGTCTCCGGCGCCGTCGATATGGAGTCGGTCTTGCGCATTGCCCGGACCGCACCACCGATACAGGTCGCCGGGGCCGAAACCGAAGCCGGAACCGGTTCCGGCAACCGGCCGCCGTCCGTCAAGATAGGCGTCCTCAAGGATGAGGCCTTCTGCTTCTACTACCGGGAGAACCTCGCAGCGCTCGAGGCCCAAGGCGCGACCTTGCTGCCGATTTCGCCCATCCACGACGACGTCCTGCCTGATGTCGACGCGCTCTACGCCGGGGGCGGCTATCCCGAGCAGCACGCCTTGGCGCTTTCCGCGAACTCTCAATTCCGCTCGTTGCTCTTGGACAAGATCGTCTGCGGATTGCCGGTGTGGGCCGAGTGCGGCGGCCTCATGTACCTCGCATCGACGCTGGTCGTGAAGGACCGCCGCTATCCGATGGTCGGCGCGCTGCCCATTGTGGTGGAACAGACCACGCGCCTACAGGGGCACGGTTACGTCAGCGCCACAGTCGACGCTGACAATCCATTTTTTCCTGCGGGCATGGCGCTTCGCGGCCACGAGTTCCATTACTCACGAGTCGTCAAGTTTGCCGGTGACGTCACTACTGCGCTGTCTCTTGACCGGGGCACAGGCATCGGCGACTGCCGCGACGGCATCGTCTGTGGCCGCGTCTTTGCCAGCTACATGCACATATTCGCCCCTGGGACGCCCGAGTGGGCCAAGGCATTCCTCCGAGTGGTCCGGGAGACCAGTTTGCGACCAATCAACCCAATCCCAATAGGAGTCAATTGTGGCAGCGATAACAGTGGACGGCGCGCAGATTGAGATCGACGAGGATGGCTTCATTCAGGAGCCCGACAAGTGGAACCAAGCCGTGGCCTCGGCGCTGGCAGCCACCGAGGGTGTGGAGACCCTCGGCGAACGGCACTGGGTGCTTATCAACTACCTTCGCGACTACTACAAGAAGTTCGGCATGGCGCCCATGATTCGCAAGATGTGCAAAGAGGTGAACATGAAGCTCAATGAGGTGTACGACCTTTTCCCAACCGGGCCGGCCAAGGGCGCTTGCAAAACGGCTGGTTTACCCAAGCCCACCGGCTGCGTCTAACCAGGAGACGCCGGCATGGGGCGACACCTGACGATTCACTTGGGCGGTGCACTCCTTGCCGTGGTGATCGCATGTGCCGTTCCCGTGCTGGCAGGCGTATCGGGTCACGGCTGGACTCTGCTGGCGCTGACGTTCGTGCTGGCGCTGCCGACCGCATTGGTCGCGTTTAGCGCGAAGGTCCTGCGCTGGGTACGAGCGCCGGTCGCATTCCGGATTCCGCTTACCGTGGGCCAGCAGCGATCGCTGCCGTCCATCAAGCACGATCGCACGAACAATCCCCACACTGCCGCCCAGGCTTTGGCACGTGCGCTTATCGACATCGGGCTTTTTCGGCCGCTCCTGCGCGCCACCCCCAGCGCGCGCAGGCTTGGTCCTGCTCTCGACCACGGAGCCGACCGATCGCTTTGGCTGGCGGCAATGCTGTTTCACGGATCGCTGGTCGTGATTCTGATTCGGCATCTGCGCTTGTTCATGGAGCCCGTACCGCGTTTAGTAGCGTGGCTGGAGAACGCCGATGCCTTGAGTGAGGTGACCTTGCCCAGGCTCCATGCCAGCAGCGTTGTCTTCGCCATCGCTCTGCTCTTTCTGCTCGGCCGCCGCCTCTGGCTCGCGCGGCTGCGCTACATCTCGCTGGCTGCCGACTACTTTCCCGTCCTTCTTCTGCTGGCGCTGGCGGGGACCGGCCTCGGGATGAGGCACCTTTTTCGAACCGACCTCGCGGCGATAAAGAATGCGGCCACGGCGCTGGCTGGCGGCAGCTTGGTGCTTCCAGGCAGGCCCGACGCTTTCTTGCTCGCGCACTTGTTCTTGGTCGCTGTGCTGCTGGCGTATTTCCCGCTCAGCAAGCTCATGCACATGCCGGGGGCGTGGCTCAGCCCGACGTTGACCCTGGCCAACAGCACGCGCGAACGCCGCCACGTCAATCCGAACAATCCCAACGTCGCGGTCTTGCACTACGCCGACTACGAAAATGCCTTCCGCGCTCCTATGATCGAGGCCGGCCTGCCGGTGGAGAAGGATTGAGATGGCGGCGGTCCAGAAGCCCGATCACCCGGATTATTACCAGAGGGCCGACCTCGAACCGGTAGACTACCGGCCGCCGCGCGTGCCTTGGCAGGCGTTGCCCGCCACCTTTTCGCCCGGCGGATTTCTTCATCCCGCCAAGCAGAAGAGCTTGGAAAGCCTGGGACTGCCGTCAGCTCACGCGTGGTCGCCCCTCGATGAGGATTGGAAGCTGCCCGACAACTGGAAGGACATTGTCATTGGCGGCATTCGCGAGCGCCTCGACACCTCGCGCACCTTGCGCCTGTTCATGGACACCTGCGTGCGCTGCGGGGCGTGCGCAGAGAAATGCCCGTTTTTCATCGGCACCGGCGATCCCAAGAACATGCCGGTCTTGCGCGCAGAGCTTCTGCGTTCGGTGTACCGTCAATACTTCACGCTCTCCGGCCGCGCGCTGGGTGAATTCGCGGGCGCGCGCGAGCTGACCCCGGCCGTTCTCAAAGAATGGTTCAAGTACTTCTTTCAGTGCACCGAATGCCGTCGCTGCGCGGTGTTCTGCCCGTACGGCATCGACACCGCAGAATTCACCATGCTCGGCCGCGACCTGCTCCTGCGGCTGGGGCTGTCCGCCGCCTGGGTGATGGAGCCGGCGGCCAACTGCTACCGCACCGGCAATCACCTGGGCATTCAACCGCAGGGGGTGAAGGATTCGCTGGAGTTTCTTGCCGACGAGCTGGCGGAGGTGACCGGCGTGCGCGTGGACGTGCCCATCAACCGCAAGGGCGCCGAGATCCTCTTCGTCACACCGTCGGGCGACTTGCTGGCCGACCCCGGTACCTACACAGCCATGGGCTACTTGGCGTTGTTTCACGAATTGGGCCTCAATTACACCTTCAGCACCTACGCCTCGGAGGGCGGCAATTTCGGGCTCTTCGCTTCGCCTGAGCTAATGAAGCGCCTCAACGCCAAGATCTACGCCGAGGCGAAACGGCTCGGCGTCAAATGGATCCTGGGCGGCGAGTGTGGCCACATGTGGCGCGTGGTCCATCAGTACATGGACACCATGAACGGCCCGGCGAATTTTCTGCAAGTGCCGACCTCGCCTATTACCGGTACCAAGTTCATGCATGCGCGCGGGACCAAGATGGTCCATATCGCCGAGTTCACCGCCGATCTCATCGCCCACGGCCAGCTCAAGCTCGACCCAACCCGCAACCGCGCCGTGCGCGCCACCTTCCACGATTCCTGCAATCCCGCCCGCGCCATGGGCCTCTTGGAGGAACCGCGCGCGATCCTGCGCGCCGTGTGCCGCGAGTTTCACGAAATGTCCGCCGACACCATTCGCGAGCGGACCCTGTGCTGCGGCGGCGGCGCGGGCCTCGGCGCCGACGAGAACATGGAAGTTCGGCTGCGCGCCGGCATGGGCCGCGGCAAGGCGGTGGCAGAGGTACGGGACGCCCACGACGTGAACACCTTGGTCACCATCTGCGCCATCGATCGCGTCACCCTGACCACCGTCTGCGACTACTGGTCCCCCGGCGTGCGCGTGGCCGGCCTGCACGAGCTTGTGGGCAACGCCCTGGTGATGAAGGGCGAAAAGCCGCGCGCCCACAATCTGCGGCACGAGCCGCTTGCCGAGGGCGCGCCATGATCGATGTGGGCAAGCTGGTCGGCGGCGTTGCCATCGCCGTGGCCGTCGCGGCTGCACCCCTGTGGGCCGTCGCGGTCAGAGGCGCGAAGGCCGAATCACCCGTCGTCCCAGCCGGCACCGGCCCGTGCCTCGAAGCGAAGGATTCCATGCGCCGCGACCATCCCGCGCTGCTCTTGCGCTGGCGTGAACAGGTCGTGCGGTCGGGCCAACGCACCTTCAACACCGAGGACGGACGCACGGCGCGCATCGGCCTGGAAGAGACGTGCCTCGGTTGTCACGGCGAAGCGGACAAGTTCTGTGACCGGTGCCACGCACAGGTCGGTGTCACAGTTTCCTGTTGGCAGTGTCACTCGGGATCCGCGCTCATGCGGAAATAGGAAAGTCCACACAAGCTGCTATGAACAGATGGAAGTCCAAGAACAAACACTGAACGCTGGCGACCGATGTATCCTATCATGCTCGACCTCCGCGACCGCGCCTGTCTCCTGGTTGGGGCAGGCCGGATCGCCCATCGCAAGCTTGCCGCCTTGCTGGCAGAGGGCGCGCGGGTGACTGTGGTGGCGCCGGCCGCCATCGAGCCCATCGCGCGACTCGCCACCGGGGGCGCCATCACACTACGGGCGCGGCCTTTCGTGGAAACGGACCTCGAAGGATTTCAGCTTGTGCTGGTGGCGACCGGGAACCGCCAGGTCGACCAGCAGGTTGTAGACGCTGCCAGGAAGCGCGGCATCTGGGTGAACGTCGCGGATGTCCCTGACCTTTGCGATTTTCACCTGCCCTCGCGCGTGAAGCGCGGTGACCTCCAGCTCGCTATCGCGTCGGCAGGCAGCGCGCCCTTCGCGGTCAGAAGATTGCGCCAATTACTGGAAGGCAAATTCGGACCGGAATGGGCCGAATGGATGGCGGCGACCAAGGAATTCCGGCGGCGCGTGCTTTCGCAGGGCCTCGATCCATCGGCGGCCGATACGTGCTTCGACCGTTGGATGGTCCAGACCGTCGACGAAGTCACTTTGGCCGCGCGGGTGCCCAGCCCCGAAGAAGAAGCCGAGTGGCTCCAGGCGGCGCGCGAATCCGGTGCAAATGTAAACCACCCGCCGGGTCACGTCGCGCTGGTCGGCGCCGGCCCCGGCAATCCGGGCCTGCTCACGATTCGCGGCCTCGAGCTTCTGCGCAGGTCCGACGCCGTCGTCTACGATCGCCTGGCGATTCCCGCCATTCCGCTCGATCTGCCGGATCGGATCGAGCTTTACGGCGTCGGCAAAGAGGCCGGCCACCATCCGGTTCCTCAGGACGAGATCAACCAGCTCCTCGTGCGCCTGGCTCGCGAAGGCAAACGCGTGGTACGCCTCAAGGGCGGCGATCCCTTCGTGTTCGCCCGCGGGGGCGAGGAGGCGCTGGTGCTGCGATCGCAGGGGATTGCATACGAGGTGGTCCCGGGGGTGACCGCCGGGGTCGCCGCGCCCGCGGCGGCCGGGATACCGTTGACCTACCGCCGGGAAGCCGTCCGCGTGGTCTTCGTGACCGCGCACGAGGGCGGCACGCCGCAAATCCGTTGGGATCTGCTGGCGCAAGATGCCCACGCAACCATCGTCGGTTACATGGGCGTCGGCAGCCTTGCCGATGTCAGCGCGTCGCTGATGGCGGCTGGCATGAGCGGGGAGATGCCGGCGGCACTGGTCGAACAGGCGACCTTGCCGCAGCAGCGCTCCCTGCGTACGTCGCTGGCCGAGCTGCCGGTCGCCGCCGAAAGGGCGGGCATCAAGTCGCCCGCGATCTTCGTCATCGGCAATGTGGTTGCGCACGCCGGCGCTCTCGGCGGAGAGCCCGAATCGCCGCTGCAAGGAATGCGCGTGGCCGTGTTCGCTCCCAAGTCCAGCCTCGCCTCCGCGCTCGAGGCGTCCGGCGCCACGGTGTTGGCCACGCCGAAGCCGCTCACCGCCGCTGCCCGACTGGTGCTCGGATGCGCGCCGTTGTCCGGGTGGCTGGTCCGCAGCCCGTCCGACCTGGATGCCCTCGATGGCGAAAGGGACAGCGCCGCCTTCTTGGCCGAGACCCCGATTCTCTGTCACGACGCCAAGCTGGCGGCGGCGGCACGTCAGCGCGGCTGGGCCAACGCTATCGTCTTGGATGGCAGTCTTGGCATCCAGCTTGGAGAGGCCATCAGGCGAAAAGGAGGCCTGCTTTGATTCTGATCGCGCTGTCGTATCTGGCGGGCATCGCCTTCGTGGCGTTTGTCGCCCTACGGTCTCTTAGGATCGCGCGCATGCCGGTCCACCTGCGCTGGGAGCTGTACCCGGTTCCCCACGACGAAAATGCGGCACACGGCGGATCGGTGTTCGAGAACCCGGACTGGTGGCGGGTGAGATCGACGCCGGCCAGGGCGCGCGAGCTCGGGGTGATGATGCGCGAGATCTTTCTTCTCGCCGGTGTTCGCGAGCACAACCCGGGTCTCTGGCTCTGCAGCTACCCATTCCACCTGGGGCTCTACCTTCTCGTCGGGTTCATCGCGCTTCTGGGGGTGGGCGCCTTCACCCAAGGCTTCGCCGATGCGGGCGTGGTCGCCATCGCAGGCTCGACGACGACCATCGTCGGTGTCTCTGGCTTTGCCTTGCTCGGAGCGGGCGCGGCGGGACTGCTGGCTCGACGGCTCGCCAATCCCGCGCTTCGCGCCCACAGCGCGGCGGCTGACTTCTTCAACCTCGCCTGCTTCTGCACGCTCGCGACCATCGGCCTTGCGGCTTTCGTTTTTGCCGACCGGGACTTCCTGTTCCTACGTGGCTTTGTTCGGTCGCTGCTCACGGCCGAATCGCCGCCGGAGCTGCCGGTCCTGGTCGTCGTCGAGATCCTCGCGGGCTTGGCCCTGCTGGTCTACCTGCCGCTTTCGCACATGTCCCATTTCTTCACCAAGTGGTTCACGTATCACAGCATTCGTTGGGACGACCAAGCGAACCGTGTCGGCTCCCACCTGGAAAAGCAAATCCAACGACAGCTCGGTGAAGAAGTCACCTGGGCCGCGCCCCACATCGGCGGGGGCGGCGGCAGGAATTGGGTCGATGTCGCAACCGCGGAGACAAAGAAGTGAGCGACGCCATTCCGTTTTCCAAAGTCGGCCGGCCGAGCGACAGGCTCGGCCAGCTCGATGAGGAAGCGCGCATTCCCTTGCCGCCGCCCTACCAAGACTTCGAGGAGTCTCCCCTGCCGTCGCTCTCGACAGATCTGCGCGCCCGCTGCGAGTGCTCGCTCGACGACACCGTCGCGGTCTCGGTGCCGCGCCCGGCCAGCCCGGAAGCCGAGAAAGCGCTTGTGGAGAGCTTCCTCAGCGGCCTCGACAAGCTGTTTTCGCGCGAGAACAACTGGACTTTCCTGCAGCCGCTCCTGCTTTCCATGGAGCACTGTACGAAGTGCCAGACCTGCGCAAAGTCGTGCCACATTTTCACAGAGAGCGGCGAGAACGAGCTTTACCGGCCGACCTTCCGATCGGAGATTCTGCGCCGTCTCTATTTCAAGCATCGCAGCGGCGGCAGTTTGCTTTCGCGCTTCCAGCACGGCGACATCGAAATCAACTGGACCACGCTGGCGCGCCTCTTGGAGCTCTCGTATCGCTGCAATCTATGCCGGCGCTGCGCACAGGCGTGTCCGATCGGGGCCGACAACGCTCTCGTGGCTCGGGAAATTCGCAAGCTGTTCAGCATGGAGCTCGGCATCGCGCCCAAAGAGGTTCACGACAAGGGGTCGCAACTGCAATTGCGCGCGGGCTCGTCGACCGGGATGAGCCCCGCCGCCGTCCGCGACAACATGTCATTTGTCGACGAGGAGATGACGGAAAGGACCGGCCTCAAGGTCGAGACCAAGTGGGACGTCGCCGGCGCCGACGTGCTGCTTGTCCACAACGCGGGCGAGATCCTCTCGTGGCCCGACAATCCGGGCGCGTTCGCGCTGATTCTCGAAGCGGCAGGAATTTCCTGGACCATGTCGAGCGAGCTGCTTGGTTACGACGGGGTCAATTACGGTGTGTGGTACGACGACGTCCAATTCGCCCGCGTCGCGGTCAAGCACGCACAGATCGCGAAAAAGCTCGGCGTGAAGAAAATCGTGGTGGGCGAGTGCGGGCACGCCCAAAAGTCGATGCTGGTCATCGCCGATCGCCTCCTCACCGGCGAGCTGAACATCCCGCGCGAAAGCTCGTTGGCCCTGTTGGCCGACATCGTCTGCAGTAGCAAGCTGAAGCTGGACTCGAGCCGCAACGATTTCCCCGTCACCTTGCACGACCCGTGCAACATCGTCCGCCTGATGGGCATCGTCGAGCCCCAGCGCCGTATCCTGCGCAAGATCGCGCCGCGCTTCCGCGAGATGACCCCGCACGGTGTCCACAACTACTGTTGCGGCGGCGGCAGCGGCTTCGCCATCATGTCCAGCCACAACTTCGCCGACTGGCGCATGCGCGTGGCCAGCCGGCGCAAGCTCCGACAGATCCTCGAAGCCTTCCAGGACGACCTGGACCCCAGCCATCCCAAGTACGTGTGCGCCCCGTGCAGCAACTGCAAAGGCGCCATTCGCGACATCCTCGGGCGCTACCAGGCCAAGGACAAGGCCGGCATCCACTATGGCGGCATCGCCGAGCTGATCGTGAACGCGATGGCCGACGTGAGACCCGGGTTCTTGACCTGGGAAGAATAGCATCAGGCCCTATAGTTCCGCGATACCGAGCCGCGCGAGATCGACCCGAGCGGCATTCCCAAGCCAAACCGGCTGCCCTGGGCGATCTTGCTCAAGAGGGTGTTCCTGGTGGACGTTCTGGAATGCCCGAGGTGCAAGGGCCGAACAAAGATTCTCGCTGTCGTGACCGAACCGGCGAGTGTGCGCCAGGTTCTGGAGAGCCTCGGCCTTCCGAGCGAAGCCCGTCGTCTGCGAGCCGCACGCCCGCCACCGCAGACGGAGTTTGGGGACGAGAGGGCGCGGTCAGACGACTGCTACGCGGCCCCCCCAGCCTGGAGGAGTAGTTCAGGAGGGGGAGGCCAGACAGGGAGAAGTCTGCCCTGACCATGCGCAACCCGTGGAAATCGCGCTTGCTTTTCCTCGGGTATTGGGGGAAAGGCGACGTGATCTTCGGTATCAGACATTTTGCGTCATGATCGCGCGGTTGAGAACTGGCGCTTGTGCTTCTTACCGCCCGGCGACCTCGACCAGTTCGTCGTGCGCGAACTGGCAACCGGCCCCGGCGAGGCTGGTCGACGATTTGGCATCGTTCAGGATTCCCGCGATCTCGTCGAGGGTCGCCTCGTTTGGACGCACGGAGCTTCGCGCATGGGCGTAGCTGCGGATGCGCAGCTCCTGGTTCACGGCCTCGCGCAAGGCGACATCCCCCGGAACCACGATCACGGAAACGCCTTGGCGGGCGAGCGCGGTCTGGATGGCGATCTCCACGATGCGGGGCGCCTGCGAGGGCTGGGAGATCAGTTCGCAGTAGTGGCTGCACTCCTTGAAGAGGAGCTCCGGGTGCGTCTCCTGGAAGTAGAACGGGGTGACCGACAAGCGCCGGCCAGTTCCATGGCGTCCACGATCAATTCAGCGACAGTCTTCACTCTTCACCTCCAATGCATTCAGAGGGAGCAAATTACCAGGACGGGCGCCCCCCGGCTCCGCGCCAATGCCGATGATCACCACAATCCGTCTTAGCCGTCCGATGGCGCGGACACGGGTTTCGCCATCCTCCGGGCGGCGACGAAGGCGGCGAGAAATCCAGAAACCGCCGCGGTGCCGAGCGACCATCTCGGGCCCAGGTGGGTCGCGATCCAACCGACGATGGGGGCCCCGATCGCCGCTCCCCCGAGCCCCACGCCCACGCGGGTCGCCATCACGCGGCCGCGCATGGCGGGCTCGGTCGAAAGCTGCATCATGCTGTTTGTCGCGATGGTGAAGGTGAGGGCCGAAACTCCGATCACCGCCAGGGCCGCGGCGAACCACCAATATCCGGGAGAGAACGCGGCGAGGGTGCACGCGATCCCGAAGACTCCGGTGCCCCAAAGCAGCGTCCCGAAATCCGGCTTGTCGCGCCCGGTCGCCAACAGCGCCGCGCTCATCGTGCCGATCGCCATGATCGACGACAACAGACCGAATCCACGCGCGTCGGTATGGAAGACATTCACCGCCATGGCGGAGATGAGGACCTGGAAATTGAAGCCGAAAGTGCCGATCAGGAACAGCATGACCACGATGGCTCGCAGGTCCGGTCTGGCCCAGACGTAACGAAGTCCTTCGATGAAGCCCCCCGTTGTGCGGGAAGCTCTCGCGTTCGTCCGGAGCTCTTGGACGCGCAGCAGCGCCATGGAGAAGAGGACAGCGCCGAAGGACAGGCCGTTCAGGAGAAATGCCCAGCCCGTTCCGAATTTCGCGATGACCAGACCGGCCACGGCCGGGCCGATCATCTGGCCGGCGAAGATCGAGGTCGAGTTGAGCGCGACCGCGTTGGACAAGTGCTGGTCGCCGACCAGTTCCCCGACGAAGGTCTGCCGCACCGGCGCATCCAACGCCGCGGCGGCGCCGAAGACGAAGGCGAACACGTACACGTGCCAGAGTTGGATGCGCCCCGAGATCGTCAGGATTCCCAGCGCGATCGCCAGCACACCCATGGAGGCTTGCGTCAGCATCAGCAGCTTGCGCTGGTTGAAACGGTCCGCCGCCAACCCGGTCCAGGGCAGCAACAGGAGCTGCGGTGCGAACTGCAGGCCCGTGACGATGCCCACTGCGGTCGCGTCGTGGTTGGTCAGGCGCGTCAGCACGATCCAGTCCTGCGCCACGCGCTGCATCCAGGTCCCGATGTTCGAAACCAGAGCGCCTGCCGCCCACAAGCGGAAGTTGAAGTTTTCCAGGGCGCGGAACGGCTTGGAAAGTGGATTCCTCATGGAGGCTTCGGGGGGGTTCCCCCGTGGAACTGGCCGAAATTCCATGCCGAAAACAGGCTGATGAAGAGCGCGCCGGCCGCGAACGGCGCGATGCAGGCGATGGAGCGCAGATCAAAATTTCCGACGCGCAGCAGAAGGAGATAGGCGAAGACGAAATTCGCGAAGCCCCATAGGACGTTCACCGTCGAGGACGAGAGACCTTTCCCCGGAGGCTTGGCGAACGGCGTCTGGAAGGGCTCTCCCATGATGCCGCCGACAAAATGCGGCACGGCATTGGCCAGAAACCCGGCCCCGAAGAAGTAGGACACGAGATGCAGCCAGTTCATGGTCAAGCACTCCTTTTTGCGAGCAGATCAAGCACGTCCTGCGTGGAGCCGGTCTCGCCAAGGCGCGGAAAGACATGCTTGAGACTGTATTCGTGCGCTTCGGGGCGCGAATCCGCCATGGCGTCGATGGCGAGCGTCACGTTGAAACCCGCTTCGAACGCCTGGCGCGCGGTCGCTTCGACGCCGGTTGCGGTGGCGACCCCGGTGACGACCACCTGGGTCACGCCGATCGCCTTCAACCTGGCTTCGAGGTCCGTGCTGGCGAACGCGCCCCAGGTCCGCTTGGTGACCACGATGTCGCCGCTCCGTCGACCCAACTCCGGAACGAGGTCAGCCCATCCTTCGGAGTGGAGTCTCTGCCTGGGCGGTTGTTCCGTGCGCCCCGGCGCCCCACCGGTGACGTTGACGAGCACCACGGGCAACCCCGTTGCGCGAAATGCATCGATCAGCGCGCGCGACCGCTCCACGACATAGTCGAGGGGAGGAACGCCCGGATTGCCGACGATTCCCCTTTGGAGATCCACCACGATCAGCGCGGTTCGAGGGTCGAGGATGGTGAGCGGCATGGAGTTCTCCTTTGAACGCGGTGAACGGAATTTGGCGTCGATCCGAGGTGGAATGGTCAGTCCTCGGCGAGTCGCACCAGCAAGTGCAGGACGGAAGACACCTTCTTCTGTTCCGGCGGGGAAAGTTTCCGTTGGATCGCCTGCGCCAGCCAGTCCTGGCGAGCGGCACGCCCGTCCTCGATCGACTTCCTGCAGGCCTTCGTCAGCGACATGAGGGTCTTCCGCCCGTCGCTCGGGTCGGCGGCGCCCGCCACGAACCCCATTTCCTCCAACGCGGCAATCACGGCGCTCATCGACTGGGGACGCATCCCCTCCGCCCGGGCGAGGCTCGACACCGTCGCCGGACCGGTCTGTTCCAGTCGGAGAACGACCGCGATCTGGGACGACGTGAGGTCATGCCGCCCGCCTTGCTGTCGCAGCTTCCGCTTCAGGCTCCCCACGGTTGTGCGCAACTGTGCCGCGAGTCTGGATGCAGGCGCAGTGTCCGTACTCGGCGACGTCTCTACCATGATGGAAATATACCACATATACAGGTAACCTGTACAGATTATCTGTAAATATTCCGATCGGGGCGCGGGCCGGATGATGGAGGAGCGTTCCCTTTCCCCCTCATTCGATCGTCCGCAGGTCGAGGACGACCTTGCCGGGTATTGGGGGAAGGCGACGTAATCTTCGTTATCGGCGTTTCTGCGTCATGATCGCGCGGCTGAGAACTGGCGCTTGTGCTTCCTACCGCCCTCATCGGCGTCCTCGGGCAAAGGTCGAGCATCAGCGACTGCCTACTTGCCTCTCCAGATCTCGCAGTTGTGCATCGTTCGGGAACTCGTGACGATAGCGCTCGAGATCGGCGCGCGCGCCGGAGCCATCGCCGAGCTTGTTCCGGCATAGGGCGCGACCGTAGAGAGCTTGTTTGTCCGTGTGGCGGGCTTGCATCAAGACCAGATCGAAGTCGCCAACGCCCTCGGCGCAACGATTGGCGGCAGCGCGCAGTCGTCCACGCGTCACAAGCAGGACATGCGAAGCCGCGACGTCGACGAGCGGCGTTCCGTCGAGCAGACGCAGCACCTCCGCCTGCCGACCCAGCGCCAAGAGTGCCTCGATTCTCACGAGCAAGGCCTCGTGCCCATATGGGCTTTTCTCCAGCGTAGTGGCGTTGCGATCGAGAACCAGCAGCGCCGATTCGGGCGAATGGTCGACCCGCAGAAGCCGAATCGCATCCGTGAGGTACCTGGCCTTGTCCTGGTTGGACGGGTTGCTCGCTCGCGGTTCGTCTGCCTTGCCCGCCTCCGGTGCTGGTTTGCCCTGTGGGCTCGAATCCACCCACGCGAGCTGGCGCTCGACCTGCGGGCTGCGAACAACGTTGGACGGAGACGTGCCGGCAGCCAGCGTTCCATCGGCTTTCGCCGCTGCAGATGGCGAGAGTTGACGGGCTTCCGGTTGCGCGGGCGTGGGCGTGTTTTGCCCAGGCGGAAACACCGACGATGGCGAGGGCGATCTCAATTCCGCGGTAGTTAGTGGAGGAGTCTTTTCGGTCCCGGCGCGCGACCGATGGGATGAAGTGATTGCCTTGGGAACAGCGGTCGACGCGGGCGCCGGCGAGGCGGTCTTGTCCTTGGGTTGCGAAGCTTCGGGCGCGGGTCTTTTCGGGATCGATGTCTGCACCAGTGGCACGGGCACGGACTCCGGCGAGCTTTCCTGCCGTTGCTTCCGCACGCCAATCGACGGTGCTGCGTGCGGTACCATCACCACGGGCCTCGGGCTAACTAGATGGACCATCCAGTGCGGAACGAAGCTCAGCCGCGCAGCCGAGGCGGCCGTGGCCACGCCAAGCACGAACGCAGCCGCGACCACGGTCCACATGCGCGACCGGTTGGGGCGTGAGGAGGACCGGACATGCGCGGCGATCCGAGCCAGTTGTGGACCTGTCAGAGGCTCGGGCGTACGCATGGCGCGAATGGCCTCGCCAGCGGCGCGTTCCGCCAAGTTGAGCTGATCGCCGTGTTCCTTCCAACGTGGAAGCTCCGTCTGTCGACCGCCCATGCGCTCGCTCATGATTCGCTCTCCTTGAGTAACCCCTGGTAGCCTTTGATGAAGCGTTCGCGCGCGCGACTGAGCTGCACCTTCAGCGTCGACAGATTCAGTCGGCAAAGCTCGCTGATCGCCTTCGTGCTCATGCCCTCGATCTCGTAAAGCACGAGAACCGTGCGGTACTTCTCCGGCAACTGGTCGAGCGCGGTATAGAATTGTGCGACCCTCTGCTTGCGCTCCAGCTCGGCGACGGGATCGGAAACTGCCGTCGGCGCGTTGCTGAGCTCTCCGTGTCTTTCCTCGCGCCAGAAGCGCCAACGATGCCGACGTCGATGATTCGCAACGATCTTGCGCGTGATCTCGAACAGCCAACTCGAGAAGCGCGCTTCGGGCCGAAAAGCAGCGAGCCGCTTGCTGACCACCAGGAAAACTTCCTGAACCACGTCCTCGACATCGACGCTGGCGCCCCCTAGATGGCGCGCCCAGCGGGCTGTGCATTGGGCATAGTCCCGGTATGCCTCCTCAAATGAGGAGGGTGGCGCCGATACCACGGTCAAAGCAACGATTGGCATGGATGCGGACATCGCCTAGCGAGGTGTTTATGTCAGCGGATTCGAGAAGGTTACAAGGAATGTAAACACCGAGCTCCTCATCGCCGTTGAGGCACGAGCGAACGCGGAGCTTGGGTTTTCATTGAGCAAACCGTAACCTTGCGCGAACGTTCCACATGAAGCAGGTGGAGGTATTCATCATGCGCAATCTCACTCTCACCACGGCGTTCCTTCTGCTCCTCTCTGCTTGCCCGCGTTCCGATGTCGACGTCGGAACCATGACCCCCGATGCGCCCGTCGTGGTCGACGGTTTTTACGGTACAGGTGGAGCGTCGGTCGGCATGGGGAGCGCCAACAGTCCAGGACTCGGAGGGGCACCGGGCAGCGGCGGCCTGGGCAGCGGGGGGACCTTCGTTGGTGCGTCTGCGATGGGCAGCGGTGGTGTTGCGCCGACGGGCGGAGTGACCGGCAGCGGAGGAATCATCAGCTCGCTCGACGCCCCCCCTGTGTCGAACATCGGTAGCCTGTGCGATGACGGTGTCGACGCAAGCGCAGCCCAGGCTGTGTTCAATTCCGAAGCGTCCGAGTGCACCAGCCGCATCTGCGTCAAGCCGTTTGTCCAGCAAGGAGCAAGCGACGGTGGAACTGTAGCCACTGCAGCGCTTTGCACGGCCTCGTGCGAGTCGGATAGCGATTGTGATGGCCAGCTTGGCGACCCAAGCAATCCCGATGACAGGCGCTGCAAGACCGGCTTTGCGTGTGGCACTCCCTTCGTGCAGGGATCCCTTTGCTGCAAGAAACTGTGCATGTGCAAGGACTTCCTTGCCGGGCCTCAGCAGACGCCGATTGCTTGTCAGAACGGAGGCGCGGCCACGTGCAATTCGCCTGCAGCGGGACCAACATGTGACCTCCCCGACGGGCGCACCATCGAGGATGGAGCCGTCTACGCCGATGGATGCGACTGCTGCCAGTGCGGAAGTGGCTGCCAGGGCGCGGCCTGCATGCGTCCCAACGGCGACGGCGGATATGTCGACTCGACGACAACCGCCCCTTGCCACAGCGACGCCGATTGCAGGGCCGCCATGGCGCCGAGCACCGTCGCTGTCTGCGCTTTCGATCCGGGCTGCGGCCAGCCACAAGGGCACTGCATGGGAAGCCCGCTTTGCCTGTTTTCCGGACTGCAGCAGAGTTACTGCGGATGTGACGGCCAGACCTTCTCAGTCGGCGGCAGCAACAAAGGCTATCCGGATCGGCCCTATTCGCACCTGGGCGCGTGTCCATAGTCCGACCACGGCGACGCCCTCATCCCCGCGCGTCCTTGGCCAGGAACGCGGGGATTGCTTGACGTTCACTACGGCAAGGCCAGGACCGACACGCCCACGCTGGCCATCACGTCCAACATGGGAAGATCGACTCCGGACGCGCCTTGGTTGATCGTCGCGCGCTGGCCTTGCGCCCACAAGCTCGCGCGCACGTCGGCCCACAGAGACCAGCGGCCCCACACGCGACCGCCGCGAAATCCCCCGCCCACGCCGTACTCGAATGAATATTGATGGCGACTGAAGGAAAAGCCGCCTCCTTGCATGATCGCCCAACCGGCGACAGGCCCAGCGTCCACAGCGAACAGCCAACCTGGACTGCGCATGATGCGCCAGCTTGCTGCAAGCCCGGCTGTCGCGTGCTGCCAGTCCACATAGCCTTGCGCCAGACTCAAGCGCCGACTGGTCTCGATGGCCATGGCAACACGCGCCTGCCATGATGAAAGGCGAGTGCCCGCGCGCACCTCGATCTGTCCCGCCGCAGCCACACCGCCAACCAGCGCGACGCCGCCCCCAGTTCCGACGAAGACTTGTAGCCCTGAATTTGCTCTCTTCGCTGTAAATATCGGGGCAGCGTGCTCGTCGAAGCCTGGTCCAGACGGCATGATCGCCGCTGGCTCGGTCTCCCAAGCCGCCAGAACCGTGGCGACGGCCGAGGCCATTTCCGTGCAGTCTTCTTGCAGGGGCAATCGTCTGTCCCCGATGCTCGATCCGTCCGCTTGCAACAGACGCAGGCGTAGCGTGGAAGCGTCGCCCACGTGTGCCGCCAGGATCTCAATCGTCGCGACATCACGCACCGGCCCTTTGACCTGCGAGCGCGGCAACAGCGGCTCCAGCCGCTCCACGATGTCTTCCGTCGAGGGGCACGACGTGGAGCTCCGAACGTCGACAGGATTGGCCGCGAGCAACAGCGCGACCATCGCCGACACAGAGTTTGCAATCACGTCGTCATCTAACCACGCTGCGCGCGACCGGTAAAGCAAGGCCGCTTAAACAACAAAACCGGCGCCGCTTGAAGGCAGCGCCGGTTTGGCCTAGCGATTGGAGACGAAAACTAGGAAAGCAGAGAGTCTAGGAACCTGTCGTCGACACCACGGTCGGCGTGAAGTTCGTGCCGGTCTTGGTCCCGCAGAAACCGAAAGCAGCCGTACCACCCGCCGGGATCGCAGTATTCCACGACACCGGCTTCACCGTCATCGTGCTGCCAGAAATGGTCTGCACTCCATTCCAGATCTGCGAGAACGTCGATTGGTTGAGGTTGATGACGACGGTCCAGGTCGAGATACCTGTCGCCTTGCTCGGGTTACAGGGTGGCTCGGTGCGACGTAGTTGATAGATTGGGCGTTACCGGCGTTGCTGTTGCGTTATGTTAGGCGATTGGAAAATGGCGCTTGTAATACCTACCGCCAGGCGCTCGGGAAGGCCGAACGACGGGAAGAGCCGCGGCGCCGCGAATCGGATCATCTGCGTGACCTGACCGCAACGCATCGACACGAGGTTGATTGCCTCCCCGCAGAAGTCCCCTGCCGCAAGCGGCGCCGTGTACACCGCCACCGCAGCCTGACCATTCGCCGCCACCGGAACCAGCCGGTAGCGATGGGGCTGGGTGGCCATGATGTGCGCGAGGAAGCGGTGGATGGCTTCGCGCCCGGCGTACCACTCCGGCTGGGGCGGCATCGACAGTCGGGCGTCTTCGGCGAGCAAAGTGGTGAAGGCGTGGAGATCCCCGCTTTCCCAAGTGGTGATATAGCGCCGCAGGAGCTCCTCGTCGTTTGCTCCAGAAGCGGGCCTGCTCTCCTCGCTCCGTGATTTGACATTCTTGCGCGCCCGCTGCAGGAGCGAGTTGACGGAAGCGACGCTCGTCTCGAGCAGGCTCGCCGTCTCTTCGGGGCTCCAGCCGAGGACGTCCACGAGCAGGAGCGCGGCCCGCTGCTTGGGCGACAGGAATTGCAGCGCGGCAATGAAGGCCAGGCCGACGCTCTCGCGTAGTGCCACGCGCCGTTCGGGTCCGGGCTCCACACCATCGGCCGCGTCGAAGAGGGAGTCGGGCGCCGGCTCGATCCAAACCTCCTCGTGCAATGGCGGGCCGAAGGCCGCACCCGGGGCCGCCGGCAGGGCGAGCAAATGAGGAAGCGCACGCCGGCGGCGGGTCTTCATGAGGTCGAGGCAGGCGTTGGTGGCGATCTTGTAGAGCCAGGCGCGGGTCGAGCCGCTCGACATCCGCTCATCGAGCCGCTGCCAGGCGCGAAGCAGGCTTTCCTGAGCGACTTCCTCGGCCTCCTGGAGTGAGCCAAGCATCCGGTAGCAGTGCAGCGTGATCGCCCTCCGATGAGGCTCGAGTTGCGTCCGGAAGTCTTCGTCCCTTGCCTGTAGGAACATCCCTCTGGAAGATGCCGCGAGCCCTCCCGAGGTTGCCGCCGACGCCGGCGCCCGGCACAAGGAAGATTTCGATGAACAGGGCGATGAAATTTCGGCCCCCACGTCGTCTTGGCTTCAGAAGGTCGAACAACAACGACCGTGAAGAAAGAGAGGGTCCCCATGAAGATCGAAGGTTCAGTTGCTCTAGGGCCTGTCCCCAAATTCGGCGACCAAAAATTTGCGCGATAGCTCATCCGGTGGCTTCGTCGTGGAATGCACCGGCACGAACTGAGTGATGCTGAATGGGCCCGGATCGGCCCCTTGTTGCCAG